>Ga0208261_1000347_pt1 | contig 18945 bp, 18 predicted proteins | sample Knorr_S7_td_DCM__FD_185595 | JGI IMG/M metagenome (GOLD analysis project Ga0208261, IMG submission 185595) | Marine microbial communities from Southern Atlantic Ocean transect - Knorr_S7_td_DCM_ad_131m_LV_B (SPAdes) (version 3) | ecosystem: Environmental > Aquatic > Marine > Oceanic | place...
TATTCAATTTGTAAAAATAGTTTTACTATACCGGAAGTTCATAAAATCTTTCATATTTCGCAAACATTTAAGACAAATTTTTACATTAACGTTTTTTTGGAAAAATTAGATTTCTTCTCCAAATAGTTTTTCAACATCCACGGATCTATCTTCATTATAAAAAATCCACTTCCCGAAGCGTTTACCTTCTACATACTCTCCCTCAATTTGTTTCCAGCCATCTTCATACCATTGAACGCTTTTGCCATGACGTACGCCATCCTGAAATTCTTCCTGTTTAAATTTTTTCCCGCTATCATAGTACCAATTATATACACCATGTAATTTTCCATCTTTGAATTGACCTTCCGCATACCGCACACCTTTTTTATTCCAATATGTCCATTTTCCATTCCAAAGGCCATTTTGATAGGTGCCTTCTTTTTGTTTTTGACCATTTTCATACCAATAGGTACGCTTCAAAACAATAATTTTATTTTTAGATTCTTTTACTACCGTTACAATTTTTGGCATTCCATTTTCATGAATTGATTCCACATATTCGCGAGACTGCGAATACAGAGCCCCAACTATAAATATAATTAGAAAAATAAATTGTTTCGTTTTCAATAGATTACTCATTAGGTGGTTAATTTACATGAAAAATCAATACTTGTCCAAAGATCACACTTAATTACTTTTTAATGTAGATTAACATAATAAATAAGATATTTTTCAAAATGTTAAAAATATTATCATGAAACAAATTAAGGGTATAACAAATGTAAAGTCATTACGAAATGGTTCTGGAAGCATTAAAGGTATAGGGAAAGAAATTGGAAAGTTTATTATTACTACCATGGAAGTGCCATGGCAGATCGTAAAAAATGATATTGGGGGACAGCCTGAAGATATAATTTTTATTGATGATGTTGACCAAAATGTACTTGATGATATTCTATTAAACATTCCTGTAATAGATAGTGTTGTTGGCATTGGAGGAGGAATGGCTATAGATGCTGCAAAATATTTTTCCTGGAAAAAACAATTACGTTTAATATCTATTCCAACTATTGTAAGTGTAGATGCGTTTTTAACGCCTGCCGCAGGTGTTAGAGTAAATAATAGAGTAAAATATGTTGGAAATAGTTCACCGGATCCACTAATTATTGATTACAGTATAATTAGAACAGCCCCAAAAACATTAAATATAGCTGGGGTAGGTGATTTACTATCAATTCATACAGCGAGCTTCGATTGGGAACACGCAGAAAATAATGGCCTTTCAGAATTTCCATTTACTCAAGATTCAGTTATTGCAGGTCAAAAGATAATTGATGGTCTTTATAATAGCATTGGTGAAATAAAAAAAGTAACTAATCGCGGAATTGATGCAATAGTAGAAGGATATATGTATTTAAACACTATTTGCTTACCGGCCGGACATTTTCGTATTGAAGAAGGATCAGAGCATTATTTATTTTATGAGCTAGAAGAAAGATTACAGCGACCTTTTATTCATGGACATATTGTTGGCCTAGGAATTTTTTGTATGAGTCAATTACAAAAAAATAACTCAGAATATATCATTGAATTCATGGATAGCGTATGTTTGGATTATCATCCCAAAAGTATGAATATTAATAAAGATGATTTAACTGCTTCATTATTAAACTTAAAAAACTATGTGGACACTAATTCTCATTTATGGTATACGATAATTAATTCAAGCGATATAAATGAAGAATGGATTAAGGATATAACTAATAATTTAAATTTCTAATATTTTTATCAATTGCGTTTAATCTGGCATTTTGGACAAAAATGAGTTCCGCGTCCAGCTATTTTTTTCTTTTTTATAGTTTGTGAGCATCTTGGACAGGGTCTCCCTTCTTTACCAAATATATTTAATTGGTCAGAGTACTTACCAGATTGGCCATTAAGAAATGTAAAATTAACAACGGTTGTCCCATGTGCATTTATGGATGATTGTAAAGTAGATTTGATTTCTTTGCATAGTATTAAAATGTTTTTAAAAGGTATTTTATTTGAAACAGTTTGTGGATGAATATTACTTTTCCAAAGGCACTCATCAACGTATATATTCCCCAATCCTGCAATAATATTTTGATCCAACAACAATGCTTTAATCATCCTTTTTTTATTATGTAAAATATTTTTTAGCCAAATATCATTGAATTCATTGCTAAGAGGTTCTATTCCAAGCTTGTTATTTAGATAGTCTTGTGAATTATAATAATAAAATCTTCCAAACTTTCTTGTGTCTTCGAAAATAAAATAACCACCATTATTCATTGTAATGATTGCAGAGATATGTTTTTTTTGTGATAAATTATTTTGGAAGTATAGCTTCCCAGTCATACGCAAATGAATGGCAAGAATATCATCATCAAATCCAATGATAATAAATTTTGCTCTTCGATCAACACGTTGAATTTTTCTATTAATTAATGTATTTAAAAAATCTTCTTTAGAAAAATTAAATAATACTTTCGGCCATCGTATTTCAATATTTTCAAATTCATTTCCAATAAGCTTATCTCGAATAGATTGGACTACTGTTTCAACTTCTGGAAGTTCAGGCATGCTTTAATTAAACCAATATGATATTTTTGCAACCAAAGCTTTATCTTTAACTTCAAAATTATCAGGGTATGAATTATTCGTATATACAATAAATAAATCTGAAACTGGTGCAAATCGCCATTGAAAACGTAGGTTAACATTAATATTGTCCGATTGATCATTGTATTGAATAAAGGTAGTAAAAAATAATTTATTGGTAAAAGTTAGATCTAGCCTAGGGCCAAATAATATAAAATTCATATCTTTAAACGGATCTGGGAGATCAATTTTATCATACGTTGTATTAATAGATAAATTCATATATGGTTGAAACCTGTAATTAACTGTTCCGTTAATAGAAAGTTTTTTCCCATTATAATAACCACCATATCGAATATTGGAACTGAAGTTTAGAGCTTTCCTTCCATCAGACACATAATTCATAGAAAATTCATTCCAATTATATTCATTTCCGGCAGATAGCGTATCTCCTCCTGAATTAGTAGGATCAAAAGGGGTTAATAGTTTGACATAGCCATTTTCTATATCAAATGAAAATTTACTTCGATCACGATAATTAATATTGTATTTAAGCTCAAATTCTCTATCAGTTAATACAAAATCTTCGTCTAGAAATGTATCAAATTTAAATGTAGGGCCATGATTTAAAATCGCACCCTTTTTTGGATAAAACTTATAATCTATTTTTGGAGCAAATCGATGAAATCCATTTCTTTTGATAAAGCCAACTTCTGCTTTGTATCCAGACCCTACAAAAGAATAAGCCATATCAGCAGATATAACTCCATTATTATATTTTATTGATGTTGTAGTGGCATAGGGATTATTCATTACATTTTCATACAGTGATTGATGGTAAAATGCTTTACCAGTCCATAAGTTATCTGTACTGGCAAGATTAAAATCAACTCCAATTATTCTATTATAAGAGCTAATTGTTTCATCAGTGATTTTTGAATCTTTATTTACTACAAATGCACTTAAGCTTGAACGGGAAAACATTTTTCTTTGAACAGTAGCAACAGTAAAATTGTTTGATGGTATATCATTTGCTGAATCAGTTTGTATACTCATCACTCCCAAACGATAATTTGATCCAATTTTTCCACTAAATCGCGCACCAGCTTTTACCGGGCTTTGCAAACCAATCCGCCTAGAAAAAAAAGGTCTGGCATTCCTATTACCAAGACTTGCAAATAAGTCGCTATTTTCTAAAAAGAATTGTCTTTTTTCAGGAAAGAACAATTCAAATCGATCAAGATTTGTTCTTTGTTGATCTACTTCAACCTGAGAGAAGTCTGGATTAATAGTTAAATCTATATTTAATGATGTTGATAATGTTATTTTTGTATCCAATCCAATATCACTATTTGAGCTAATAGTTTCTCCAGCATCAATATTTTTAAATGATTGTTCGGAAAAATATGGAATTAATGAAAATCTAGTTCCTAGCGATGGAGGAGGTGTCTTCCATTTAAGAGTTCCTGTAAAAGCAAGAGTCGATGATTTAAATTGTCTTGGCACAGGTGCCCAAGAAGATTTTTCATTTTGTAATAATGAAAATCGACTAAAGTTGATTCCCCATTCATCAACTCCCTCTAAATATCGAATACTACGAAATGGGATTGCAAATTCTGCTATCCAATAATCATCATGTTGCTTTACTGCTGAATACCATTTACAATCCCAATCTAAAGAAACATCCCCACCATCAGCTTGGATGCCATCCCACTGAGCTCCTGCTGCAGATACTCCAAAGGCAAATCCATTTGTTTGATCATTATAGGTATCCATAAAAATGATAAAATTATCATTTTTAGGAAAACTAAAATCTCTGCGTAAAGATTCTACTGGGCGTTTCCCAGTTATTTCATCATGACAAATTATTGCAACATATAAATTATTATTATCATACGTCAGTTGAACTTCTGTCTTAGCGCTTGCATACCCTGTATCAACTGGAGTTATTCTAAAGAAATCTTTAATAGTCTGAGATGTTTTCCAGATTTCTTCATTTTTTTCTCCATCAATGATTATTCTTTCATTAGTAGGTGATATTTCAATTTGAAAATCATTACGATTTACTGGAGTATTTTGGGCTTTAATAGCTAAATGAAAAATGAAAATTATAACAGATAATCTTTTAAACATTATCAATCTTTAATTTGATTAAAGTTTTATTTCAAAATCGAATTTTTGAGTAATTACCTCTCCAGAACTTTTTACCTGAACCCACAAACCATATTCACCAGTATTTTCAAGTTTCATTGATGGAAAAGATACTTTTCCATTTGGTGATACATTATTGATAATGTTTTCTTTAGAGTCATTGACAAATCCAAAGAAACAAATATCATCTTGATCCACAATTCCTTGAATATAGTTTTCTTGAAATATTTCTTGTGATGCCATGCTAATTGTCCCGATTGGATGAATATGAACAAAAACTGTTTGATCTTTTTTCAATAGTGCAGCGTGTCCTCCCATTTTTATATAGGGTTCTAATATAGCTGGTTTACCGTTATTCATAACCTGGAATTCCAAATCAATATCATCACCAGATTTGTAAAATGGTTTTTTATTCTTCCATGTAATTCGATTTTCTTTACTATTGATTGCCCACGCATCATCTACATCTCTATCGATATCAAATATAGATTCGGTAAAAGTAATATTATCTTCATTATACTCAATTTTATTTGTCATAGTATGTGAAAAACCAGTTGCATGGGTAACATCCATAAATAAGTAATATATACCAAAATCAACAGGAGGCATTTTTACAATAAACTTATCGTCATTCTCATATCTTGAAGGGTGTACATGCGCTAAAATATCATAGTTTTCACTAATAAGATAAACATGCATAATTTTCCCATGATCAGGTATGATATCAGACATTCTATTTTGTTTCCACAATTCATCTATAATTTCTATTGACATAAATTTTTCATTCCCATTATTAAATATTTCAATTTTGTTTTCTAACGTTTGAAAGATATTATTTTGATATGCAATATCAATTTTGTCCCACCAATTTTTCCCACCATAGATAATTAAAGATAAAATTATTAGGCTTAAGACTGTTACTATATATGAATTAAAAATCTTACTTTTATCAGGGTTTTTGCCAGGCAGTTCTGTGCTATCTTTGTACGCAATTCTTATAATATTAATTGCTCCAAAAAATAGTATGAATAAAAGAATTGATAACAATATAGAAGTCCCTTGATTCATACCTATTACCTTTGAAGCAATAGAATTAACAGGAATGGAGGATCGATGAACATTTTGATTTTCATATAATCGCACATCCAAACTATATGATCCAAAATCCATTAACCATAACTGGGCGGAAAACATATTTTTTTCACCTTTTATAGGTTCAGCAATATCAGCAGGTGGAGATTTACTTTTTCTATCCTTATCCTTTTTATTGGGTTGAATTGTTACTTTATTAATATTATCTGCAAATACTTTAATTGAAACATCAGCCAAACCAGGAACAACTCCAGGGAGCTTGATAAATACTCGAATCGGGATATCACCAGCCATACCCTCATATACAACATTATTATGACCAATATCAGCATGTAAAATGCTGAATAAAAAAAACAGGGTAGATAAAAATTTTCGAATCAACGTTTTACTTTTTTTATCCATCCACCAAAAAATGAACCCAAATAAGAAAACATAATTGTGAATATTATTAAAAACCCAAAATTATGGACGGTTACTTTTTCCATCTCAGCTTTCTGTCCATATGGAGTAAAGTCGAGAAACCAAAATTTATAATTATTTTCATTTACCCTAACCCAATAAGGGAAAGTATTATCCCCTGCGAAAAACCAGTTTCTAGCATATTCTGATAAAAGAAATTCAGCAAAATGCCATTGAACTAAAAAAAAGATAATGCAAAAGGAGCTCCCCATCATAACAGCATTAATTATTCTATTTGGTTGGCGAAATTTATTGTGTATTAAATCAATAGCTAATGCAGGTGCAACCAATAAAACTGGGAAATAGGGGGCAACATAATGATCAATATCTCGATATATTGGTCCCAATAATGGTTCAGCTTTAAATAAAGGCAAAACCCAAATAATTACGCAACGATGTAGTATGAAAAGTATCGAAATTATTGTTGCAGAGTATTTGTGTTCCCCTACGACACGAAATGCAATAATAAGAAATGAATATAAAATTAAGGAGTATTTATAGAATTCATATGTGTGTTGTTTATTATGGAAGCTTGATTCAGTAAGTAATATTGCGAATTGTACTATAATTAAACTCGCAGCATACATATATAGTAGTTCAAGAAAATGTTTCTGTTTACCCTTAGCAAGGTTTTTTTCTGCAATTAGAAGAAATAAACTCCCCATAAGATTAGCAAAAATTCCCGCAGCAAGAACTAAATGAGGGGGGCTAATTATTTGTACATCTAACCCATATGCATTATGCCACCAATCATCAAATGGGGCAGATGTTAACATTGCAATCGCTCCCCATATGCAAACCCAACAAGCAAAAGGAGCTTTAAATCCCCAAAACACTACATAGCGATTATACAGATTTTCATCAATAAAAGTCTGCCGCAATGCCATATACGCGCATGTCAATCCGCATATTATTCCGCCAATATAAACAACTACATGGGGAGGGGATAATAATTTATCCCGGCCTATTGTTTCATGCCATGATATATCCCACTCAATTCCAACAATAATTGCAGTAGATGCTAATAAGAAAAGAAAGATATATGATGGAGTATTACCTATAAAATCTGATATACTATTTCTCATCATCTTCAATCCGAATAAAATTACTTATTTTCCATCCTTTTTCATTGAGTATACGTTTGATACTTATCAAAATAATTCCAATTAATACAATCCATATAATTCTAATTAGTGGGTGCATTTCCATTGTATTTATTCGTCTTCAATCCTTATCCATCCAAAATAATGATTTAATCCTCTAATGATTAGAATAAGTAAAATAATAAAAAAAGCCTCAAAAGGTATATATTGAACTAAGCTTGGGAATATACCAGATAATAAAATAAAGATACCATAAAACAATGCGATAGGCATTAAAGCATCTTGTCTTTTTACATACAACTTTTCATTAAACGATACACCATTCATTTCCGCTTTTTTTCGGGCTGTTTTAATATTATACATTTTGAATTGATTGTATAGTTTTTTTATCATTTTGAATTAGAAAAGACTTTTTTGATTATTAAAAATAATGATAATATAAAATCATTTCTTGCAAGTAATCGACTACTACAATTTGGACATTTTGATAGTAAAGAAACATATTCAACCATTTTAGTTCTTTTCCAAGAATGTGAGCACGATAAACATTTCATAGTATAATAATAACACCTTCATTTATTTTTTAAGATATTTTTCTGATAAAAAAGCTTGTTATAAATTGAAATATGAAAATTTATTATCCTGAACGGATTATTTGTTTAACTGAAGAAACTACAGAAACTCTTTATTTGCTCGGAGAGCAAGATAGGATTATAGGTGTTTCTGGATTTACAGTACGTCCAGCTATTGCCAGAAAAGACAAACCTAAAATTTCTACCTTTGTAGATGCTAAAATTGATAAAATATGTGATTTAAAACCGGATTTAGTTATTGGCTTTTCAGATATACAGGGGAATATTGCAAAAGAATTAATTGAAAAAGGAATACCGGTTTGGATAAATAATTATAGGAGTGTCCAAGGTATAAAAAAAATGATATTTCAATTAGGTGTTTTAGTTGGAAGAAAACAGGAATCTCTTCAATTAATTCAACAAATAAATGATCAGATAGATTCTATTATAAAGAAAGTGGAAAAATGGGAAAATCAACCAAAAGTATATTTTGAAGAATGGGACGATCCTATGATATCAGGTATAAAATGGGTTAGTGAAATTATTCAAATTGCAGGAGGAATTGATATATTTCCTGAATTACAAAATGAATCTCTAGCTAAAAATAGGATTATTCATGATCCAGATTTAGTTGTCAAAAGAAATCCAGATATTATTATTGCATCATGGTGTGGGAAAAAATTTAAAAAAGATATAATGGTTGAACGTTATGGCTGGAAAGATATAGATGCGGTTATTAATGATAGAATATATGAAATAAAATCTGAAATTATTTTACAGCCAGGCCCAGCCAGCGTAATAGATGGTTTAAAAATAATTCATAATTTGATTAATGATTGGTATAATAATTAATTATTAATAGCTAATTCAGGGTATCTTTTTTCCACCTTACTAAAACTATAATTTAAAGAATGTGTAAAAAAAAGATCACCAATTATCGTATTAACAAAAAAAGGCAATGCTAGCGTATAGCAACTAATAAATCCTGCAATCGTATTTGGATAGCCTAAAAGCCAAACGCCAAAATTTGTCAATAGAAAAAATATTGTTGAACTTGTAAGAATTGTACTGTTATTAATATTTTTTGAGTATATGCCTAAAAATGAAATGGCAATAAATGCTACATAAACAAATGGAAGCGTAGAATGAAACCCAAGAAAAATATCGCTTATAAACATGCATAATATGGGTACAATAAATGCTAATCTTTTATCTCCAAACCGATGACCAGCAAAAAGGGCTATACCTGTTATAGGAGCCACATTAGGTGGGTGAGGGAGTAGCCTAGTAGCAACTGCTAATATCACCAAAGAAATAATTATCAAATTTCTATTCATACTTTATTATACCTTTATAAATAAAACTGTCAATATTATAAACAATAAATTAATCACAAGATCATATGTTTGATAAATAAATTTCACTAAAAAATGATTAATTTTTGTTTTATGAATTTAAGTTATTTACAGTTTCTGTCATTATATGAAAAATGATTAGAAATATTTATACTATTCAACCAAATTAGTAAACATTTATTTCTTGTAAATAATATATAAAACAATGAAAGAGCATGATAAAAATATTAAAGGCTTTGATAGATTAAACGATTTACTATTAGTGAATTTCTCTGATGGATCGGAGGTTATTATTCCACTAAAACGATTAAGAGATAGGTGTCCATGTGCTGGGTGTGAAGGTGAATCAGATGCCTTAGGAAACTTATATAAGCCTCCAGAACAACCTAAGACAGATTCTAGTTATGAATTAGTTCAAGTCCTTCCAGTTGGTTATTATGGATTGAAACCATTATGGGCAGATAATCATACTACAGGTATTTTCACTATAGATTTATTAATTCAATTATCAGAATCAGAAGATAATTAATATCCCATTTTGTGGATTTGGTGTAATATTTGATCTACTAGCGTTTCTGGCTTATCATTACTTGAATTAATTACAATTTCAGCATTTCGTGGTTTTTCGTATGGGTCATCTATACCTGTAAATTGTTTTAATATACCCTTGCGTGCTTTAGCATATAATCCTTTTGCATCTCTTTGCTCGCATACTTCTAATGGGGTGCTAACAAATATTTCAATATATCCTCCTAGAGGATCAATCATATTACGATTAAATTGACGGTCTAGTCTATATGGTGCAATAGGCGCACAAATTGCAATCCCACCATTTTTAGTTATTTCACTTGCAACAAACCCTATTCTTCGAACATTCAAAGATCGATGTTCTTTAGAAAATCCTAATTCACTTGAAAGATGCGTACGAACAATATCTCCATCTAGCAACGATACTGGCCGGCGACCTTCTTCAAGTAATTTTACAAGAAGACCATTTGCAAGAGTTGATTTACCTGATCCAGATAAACCTGTGAAGAAAATTGTAAAACCTCTATTTGAAAGAGAGGGACGTTGTTTTTGTAATTCTGAAATAACTTCTGGGTAAGAAAACCATTCTGGAATTTCTTTCCCTTCATCAAGTAACTTGCGTAATTCTGTACCAGACACTGTTAAAGCGGTTAAATTTTTTGGAACTTCATCTACTCCAATAAAAGATTTTTTTTCTTTTACATAGACTAATTGTTTGAAAGGGATCATCTTTATCCCAAGTTCATTTGTGTTTGTATTTAACATTTCTTGGGCATCATATGGTCCATAAAATGGCGTATTATCCTTGTTTAATCCAGGGCTAGCATGATCTCTTCCAACAATAAAATAATTACATCCATAATTTTTTCGAATTATTGCATGCCATAACGCTTCTTTAGGTCCAGCCATTCGCATTGCCAAAGGTAACAAACTCAATGCAGCCATATTTTTAGGATATTTATTCATAATATGTTTGTAGCAACGAACCCTTGTATAATGATTTACATCTCCAGGCTTTGTAAGACCTACTACAGGATGTATTAATAATTTAGCATTTTTTTCATTTAAAGCTCTTTTGGTTAATTCAATATGGGCCCGATGCATAGGGTTCCGGGTTTGAAATGCTATAATATCTTTCCAACCCCAATTATCAAAACTTTCTCTAAGTTCTTGAGGTGTGTGCCTTAACTGTGGGTAATCATAATGCTTAGGATAATGAATCCCTTTCAACGTACCACCAACATAGGTAGAGTGCGTTTCATTTAATAAAGTATTTACTCCAGGATGAAATATATCTGTTGTTTGATAAATTTGTTGAGCTTCTTTTTCTTTATCCGGAGTCCATATATCACCAATAGTTAAAATAGCAATTACAAACCCTTCCTTATCTCTAAGCGCTATTTCCTCATTGATTTCCAATGTATCAACAAGTTCATCATTAATATCTAATGTAATAGGAATTGGCCACAGAAGGTTATTTTCTAATCTCATTTTTTCACAAACCGAATTATAATCTTTACGATTCATAAAACCATCGAGAGGTGAGAATCCTCCATTTAATATCATTTCAATATCACATAATTGTCGATCAGATAAAGTCCATGATTTTAATTGAAGAATATCTTTGTTAAACTTATTTAGATATTTTTCATCTTGCATAAGATTACAAAGTTTTTCACCGTGGGGTGTTATAATTGAATTTGACAAGAATTAGCTTTCTTAATTAATAAATTATGGTTACTTAATTATACAAATTATATGATATTGAAAATAATAGATTCAGTTTATTATTAATATTGTTGAGTTTTAGCTACAATAATATGATTACAAAGGAAATTTATGGAAAATAAGATAAAAGAATTAGTTTTACTTTTATTACTCATTATTATATCGTGTAAAGACAACTATACTTCTAATAGTGATATAACTAAGGCTTATGTAGCCTTACAAGGTTCTGATAAAATAGCAGTAATTGATATAGAACGTGGCGAATTAATTGATGAAGTAAATGTTGATTTTATAAACACAGGAGATCGACCTCATTATATTGTAATTGATGAGATACACCGTAGATGGTATGTTACTTTAATATCTTCTGGATATGTTTGCAAATTTGATTTAGATACAGATCAATTGTTAGACTCTGTTTTTGTTGGGAACCAGCCTGCACTAATGGATATAGATCGCGAAAGACAGATTTTATATGTATCACGCTTTATGCCAATGCCAAGCATGAATATGAATGGCACTAGCTCTCAACTTATCCATAAAATAGATGCTCAATCCATGCAGATTTTAGATGTAGAGGATATTGGAGCTTCTTCACCGCACGGAATAGCACTAAGTGAAGATGGATCTACATTGTGGGTTGCAAGCAATGAAGCTTCTCATTTTTTTAAAATTCCTACATCAACTTTTGGGCCCTATAATTATCAAGCGCAAAATTTTCAATTAGGATTTGATGTGCCGGTCAATTATGAAATTAAAGATAATATTTACAATGCCTTGGAGATTATTTTAAATAATGATAATAGCCAGCTTTTTGTTTCCTGCTCAGGTACAGGTGAAGTAAGAGTTTTTGATACAGCAAATGGAGACAGTGTAAATTATTTTCCTACTGGATCAATGCCTTGGCACATGGCAATATCAAAAGATGATAGATATCTTTATACAACAAATAGAATGTCAAATAATGTGGTCCAAACAGATCTTACGAATGGAGATAGTAAAACATTTACTGTTGATAATCTAATTATGCCTCATGGCATCGCACTTACTGAAGACGATAGTAAATTATTGATTGGATCATCCATGGGAGATGCTGTATATATTGTTGATGCTCAATCAATGACGTTATTACACAGTATATTTTTTACAGATATAAATATGAATATGGATGGAGATATGAATATGAACAGTATGCACATGCCAACAGGGTTGGCTATAGTTCAGGAATAATAACTATTTAGTCTTTGCTTGATTTTTTACGGAAGAAATAGCCTTTTCAATTTCTTCCTGATTTCCTAGATAATAACTTTTTACAGGTTTTAATTTATTATTTAATTCATAAATGAGAGGTATTCCTGTTGGTATATTGAAACTAACAATATCTTTATCAGAAATATTATCAAGATGTTTAACTAAGGCACGCAAAGAGTTACCATGCGCTACTATCATAATTTTTTTACCATCCTGCAATGATGGTTCTATTTTTTCCCTCCAGTACGGCAAAAATCTATTGACTGTATCTTTTAGGCATTCAGATAATGGAATATCATTTTTATCCATATGTGAGTAGTTAGAATCATTACCTGACCAACGAGGGTCAGATATCTGTAATTGTGGAGGAGGAGTATCATAACTTCGACGCCATAGCAGTACTTGCTCATCCCCATATTTTTTTGCTGTTTCAGCTTTATTTAACCCCTGAAGAGCTCCATAGTGACGTTCATTTAATCTCCAGCTATATTCAATTGGAACATTTTTAATTTTCATTTCAGTTAAACAAATTTTCATAGTTCTAATAGCTCTTTTCAAAACAGATGTATAAATAAGGTCAAATTCAAAAAAATTATTTTTTAAAACTTTACCAGCACTTTTTGCTTCTGACTCGCCTTTTTTAGTTAAATCGACATCTGTCCAACCTGTGAAACGATTTTCCAAATTCCATTGGCTCTCACCATGTCTTAATAAAACAAGTTTTATCATTTAAATTCCCAAAAAGAAGTTCGATCAAAACTATTATTCTTCAAAATGACAAAATATATTTAAGTAAAGAAATTGGAGAGATTATTTATGAATGAACATGTTGCGGTAAATGATTTTGTACGCCGTCAAAAGGAAGGATCTGGAAAATCTTTTACAAATGCATTATCATTTAAAGAAATTGCTAATCATGCTGAACAACAAATGGCATTAGGTTTTTTTAAAGAAGGTTACCGGAGTGGTGTCCGAATAATTGATGTTGATTCAAGCTTAACTCACAAATTTATTTGTCCATTTGTAAAAATTAACCCCAAAACAAAATTAACCGCTAAATATGTTCAAAGAAGAGAAAATGAAAATTTTTACATTCAAATAAGAGCACAAAATGGGGAATTACTTCCTGCGGAAAAAGTAGAATTAATCTTATATCATCATGATGTTTTATCTGAAAATGATGAACAAACAACAGAATGTGAATGGGAGTTGATAAGTTTTCACGCACTACCTAAAGGTGTTGATTTTATGCCAATGGGTCCAGTAACTATGATGAGAAATCAATTAGAATTATCAGGTGGGACAAAAGGACATTATGAAAGTGAAGAGTGGGCAAAATCTGTAGATTTTTGGCAACAATATGTTGTTTTAGAAACTAATAATTAATGATTACCAAAATAAAAAACCCATTTATGCCCATGTGCTTTGCTGCTTTTGCAGGAGGAATGGGATGGGGTATAAGGGGACAATACGGCCATGAAACCGGAGCAATGTTAGCTGGATTATTAGTTGCGTTAGTTCTTGTTTATTTTTTTGCACATCACTTTAGTGCTATAGATATGGCAAAAGCAGTAGCGCTTGCTACCGTTGCCATTGGTTTTGGAGGATCAATGACATATGGTCAGACATTAGGTTTAACTCAAGATACTCCTCTATTAGGAAATTTTGCTGCATTACGTTGGGGGCTGACAGGAACGTTTATCAAAGGTTCTATTTGGATTGGTTTCTTTGGTTTATTTTTAGGATTGGGGTTGGGTGGTAAAAAATATTCATTAATAGAAATTTTATTAATCCTATTTGTATCAATTTTCTTTTTATATCTTGGTATATATATACTAAATGAACCATTTAATCCTGCTGATAAAAAATTACCTTTTTTATATTTTTCAGATGATTGGTATTGGGAGCCAGAAAATAACTTAAAGCCAAGAAGAGAACAATGGGGGGGCTTGTTTTTCGCTCTTATTTTTTTATTTTCATATATATCAATAGTAAAAAAAGATATTTTAGCTAGAAATATGACTTTATGGGGCTTACTGGCTGGAGGGTTTGGTTTTACACTAGGGCAATGTGTGCAAGCTTATCATGCATGGAATACGAATGAAATCAAAAATGGAATTCTTTCTAATATATATCCATATATAAACTGGTGGAATATGATGGAAATAACATTTGGTGCTATTTTTGCATTTATTATTGCGCTTGGGTTATGGTATAATAAGCATCATATTTCTCCAAAGAAAAACAATGCATCATTTCAACTTGACGCTAAGGCAGAATTAGGCCTATTGGCAGTACATATTGTTGCTCTTTTAACTTGGAATTTTACATCTTTTTCCACATTTGATTGGTTTGCAGATCGTGCAATCACAATGGGAATTATTCCTATTGTTGCAATTATGGGAGGGAAAATTTGGCCCTATCTCATTTGTCTACCTATTACAGCACTACCAATTGCAGGCAAAACAGTACGGTATTTAGTTTATAGGACTAATGATGTTTCATTAATAATTGGATGGATAATATATTTTATAATTCCCCTAATTTTAATTACTTGGCTTTCTATAAAATTTATAAAAGCTCAAAAAAATTATTCAAATGGGATTATCTTTCTAAAATTAAATTTATTTATAAATACTATTTTTTATTTTTATATGAACTGGGCCTTCTTTAATTGGCCCTGGCCATGGAACGATTGGACAGGACGAACACCAAGTGGAATTATCTTTATTTTTTGTACTATTAATATATTATTTTTAATTAAATATTATAAACCTGATAAAAATCAATGGGAATTTAGAAGTCATTTAAAATGAAATTCTAAGGGCTATTTTGAAACTTAAAGGGCTTAAAATAGCAACGAAATGAATGATTACACTTATTGCTTTGGTAGAATATTTAATTAAGCATCAAAATGCTGTTGGGTAATATCAACATAAATAATGAGATATTGTCCAGGGTAAATAAGTCCTGGTTGTTTCTTTACTTTTCGATTCCACCCAACTAATTCTGATACGGATACATTAAATCGATTAGCAATGCGAACTAAAGAGTCACCGTTCTTAACATGGTAAGCGACTTTTTGAATAGTTTCTGGTCTTGAAATATCATGATGATTTTCACAGAGATATAATTTTATAGTCGTACCAATTTTTAAATACTCCTCTTTATTTATATCATTCCATAAAGATATTTTATCAATTGAAACATTATATGTTTTACTTAAATCCCAAAGTGAATCTCCACGCTTAATTTTGTGTTCAGTATAATGTGGTTCATAATTACTATCACTATCTGAGTTTTTGATAACTTTTGGAATTAATAGTTCATTATCAATTATGATTTTATTTGAAGATAATTTATTCACCTTTTTAATTAATGGTATAGATGTTGAGTACATTTTTGCAATCTTACTTAAGGAATCTCCGCCTTTTATTTTATAATGAATCCATTGTATTCTTTTATTATCAGGTAAATAATTAATCAATTCATCCATAAAATTTGCATTGTTAACTGGAATTAGTATTTGATGTGGTCCGTCCGGAGCGGATTGCCAGTAATTAAACCCGGGATTTAGTTTATAAATTTCTTTTAATGAAATATTTAATATGTCTGCCAATGCTGTTAAGTCAATCTGAGTTGGCCAATACGAAATTTTAAATTGCTGTTCATTCTTAAGATCTGGCAAGTCAATTCCTAGATATTTACTATTTTTTATTATATGAATTAATGCTAAAAATCTTGGAACATACTGCTTGGTTTCATTAGGTAAGTTTAAAGACCAAAAATCAGTTTTTTTACCCCATGTAGTATTTCTTTTTTGAAGATAGGATACGGTCCCTTCACCTGCATTATATGCAGCTATTGCAAGCAACCAATCACCCTTAAAATACTTATGAAGACGTGTTAAATAATCCAAAGCTGCATTTGTAGATAATACAATATCTCTACGACCATCATACCAATTATTAATAGGAACTCCATATTGACGTGCTGTTCCAGGAATAATTTGCCAAAAACCAGCTGCGCTGCCATGTGAAAAGGCATTCGGATCATAGTTACTTTCAATAAATGGTAATAAAGCTAATTCTAAAGGAAGATTTCTTCTTTTAAGTTCTTGAATGACAAATTGTATATAAGGGCGAGATTGTTCAGATAAATAATCAAAATACCAAGACCCATGACGATTAATCCGGCTGATTTCATTTTGAACTTCAGTTTTGTTATTAAAGGTGTTCCAGCTCAATTCATTTATAAGTATCTCCCATATATCATTAATTGCATAATTATCTAATGTTGTTTTTGGCGGAAGCTCACAGGCACTTAAACAAATATTTTTTTCATCTAAACCCTTATTTGTGGAAACTGGATTTGATTTTGTAATAGGATAAAAGTGCTCCGTTACAAAGATGAGAATTAAGAATATGGAAAGTATGTATTTCATTTTTATATTGATTTAAATCCGCTAACCAAAAACGGGCCTAATATTATCAGGCCCGTTTATTGGATTGTATGCGTGATGTACTCCAATAGCTATCTTAGTCCTTAGATTCTAAAACAGCTGAGTAAACATCCTCTTCATCGTCAGCAGTGAATTTTGTTTCGCCGTCATCATCTGATTCTAGTTCATCTTTATTATCTTCTACAGGTGCGGTATTTGCAGCCAGTTCTTCTGCATAAGAAGTAGTATATTGCTGTCCTTTCCAGGTGAATTCATGACCTGATCCAAGAAGAGCACGTGCTTGAGAAAATGCTTCATTAAATGTTGATGGTCCAGAAGAATCTAATTCTTCTTCAACACTTAGATTTTCCTCTATTATTACATCGATAGCTTCTATTGCATCAGCAATATATTCCTCAGCACGATCATCTAATACAACCTCTTGTGAAGGTTCTTCATATGAGGCTTCATATGATAGTTCTGGGGCATTATTATTATTGGCACTCAATATCATTAAACCTGCTATGATACTGAAAGAAAGAGTTACGAAAACTACTCTGCCACGATTTGTTTTGTATTTATTCATTTTATACTCCTTTTCATTTTTGTTTGTGATTGCTATTTTTTGCAATCGTAATGTTTTACATGCATACTAGTGATTCAGTTCCAGTAAATTATTTGCGAATAGTGTTTTTGTGCTGACAATCACAATTGTATTATCTATAATAAAAAAACGTGGAACTTATTGATGAAATAAGAATTTAAAGCGCGTTCTATTAATTGCTTTTCTCAAAAAATAAAGAACTAATATTATATGAATTATATTGATCATAATTAATAAAAGAGAGTACCTTTTTACGATATCAAATTGATTAAATAATGAAAAATAAAATCCCACTGATTATTTATTCCCTAATTGCTATAGTCCCTGCAGTGTTTATTATTAGTGCTTTTTTTGGGCCAAAGAATGATTCAAAAATTGTACTAAATGGTCTAGACCCATTTGCTTTGGATGATATAAAAGTGACAAACAAGTATGATGACTCAGAAAAAAAATTGAGGGAAAAAAGAGAAAAGTTTAAGAAAGCAGTAGAAAAAAAATGGGATACATATGAAGAATCAACATCAAAATCGTATGTTTCCTATAGCAAAGATCTTTCATCGCGAACGATTGTTGATTTTGAAAAGGGAGAGGTGACTATTGAATTAATTGTAGATGAAGAAGATCCCAAAAATGATTCTTATGATTCTAACTCAGATCTAGATCTGCGATTATTTACAACTAAACTAAAGCTGAGCAGTAAATTTCTTTCAATTAATCCTAGGTTGCTAAATGTGCTAATGATGCTTGTTTTTCAAGAAGATGAAGATTCTAATAACGATGACAACGTTAATTCTTCATTTACAAAGCGATTATCAAAATTATTAAAAGAAAAAGGAGATGATGGAGAGCCAATCTTAAAAGATCAGTTGGTTGATGCCAGTGGAAAAGCAGTTGAGACAGTTGGTAATACCCTTGGTATTGCTAAAGATCTTATTAGTGATAAGACAAAAAAAGTTAGAATGCATTTTGCAAAAGATGGGAAAAAACGAACAATTATTTCTATTAAAATTCCTCTAAGTGATAACCACATGGAAAAACGCAGAGAGAGATATAAGGA
>Ga0208261_1000348_pt1 | contig 18934 bp, 14 predicted proteins | sample Knorr_S7_td_DCM__FD_185595 | JGI IMG/M metagenome (GOLD analysis project Ga0208261, IMG submission 185595) | Marine microbial communities from Southern Atlantic Ocean transect - Knorr_S7_td_DCM_ad_131m_LV_B (SPAdes) (version 3) | ecosystem: Environmental > Aquatic > Marine > Oceanic | place...
TCAAATTTCGTACCATCTTCTAGAAGGCCAGTATAATTAACTGTTACGATATTAAATTTTTCAACCTCTTGGCCATCACCAATTTTTATATCTTCTATTACTAATCCATTACTCATTGTTTGTTTTTCCTTACTACAGCTTACTGTGATTAATAAAATTGCTAGTGTAATAATATGCCACTTCATTTGCATTTTTTACTCCAAATTTATACGATAAAGTTTACATCAATTGAGAGATTAGATTTTCCTTAAATTTATGGGTTGCTGAATATATTTAAAATGATAATAGGAAACATTTTTTATAACAGAATCGTATCATATGTATCCGAGAAGAAAAATTAACTATAAACTCAACATGCAGCTAATTCGTAACCCTGTTCGCAAACTACATCTACTATTATTGTTCTCCTTTATCATTGGTCAATCCGATGATAGGCTAAGATTAAAAAAAGCTGATATTCTAGAAAATATTACCGTTGATGGGGTATCAATGCAATATTTAAAGGGTAATGTTGTCTTTCAAAAAGGCAAAATGACCATGAAGTGTGATTGGGCTAGATTCAATAAGCGCACAGAAAATGGGTTTTTATTTGGTAATGTTTCCATGAATAAGGAGGAGCAAAACCTAATTGCTGATTCGTTATTTGTTGACTCACCGAAAGATATTCTAATTGCCTATAGTAATGCGCAGGTATGGGATTCTACCTACAGTTTAAATGCTGATACGTTGTTCTATTTTTCCGAACTTGATAGTGGGTCAGCAAATGGAAGCGCTGTACTGGTTCAAGGTAAACAAACAATCAATGGGGATAGGATAGAATACAAAGAACTTCCAGAATCTGATGGTGTCTCGTATTCTTCTCGAGGTAATGTAACTATTATTGAGGAAGGGCGTTTAGCTACCTGCGGTGAGGCTATCTATGATCGCAGCAATGGTAAGACCATACTTAAGCTAAACCCAAAAATTTTAGATAGCGGTCAAACAATTTCAGGCAGTGAAATTTTCTTAGAATACGATGAAGATGAATTGCAAAATATTTTTATCCCTAGCAATGCAAAGGCAACGCATCCAATCACAGGTAATAGAAAGTGGCTTGAAATTGTAAGCGAGGATACGATAGAATATTCTGATACTGCTAGTTTTGTTGATGATATGACAGGTGCAACTTTAAGAGGGTTTTTTGTAGATGGTTCGCTTGACTCATTAAGACTGGAAGGTATGGCAACTACATTATATCATCTTTTTGAAGACTCTGTATATCAAGGAAGAAATCAGGTCTCTGGCGATACAATAAGTATGCGGTTTAACGATAAGGATCTAGAACAAATTTTTGTCGCAGGAGGATCAAGAGGAACTTATACCCCCGATTCAACCAGTCAAGATGTAGATGGTCCGGTAATTTATTCATCCGATGATATTGAATATGATATAGCAGGAGAATACATGGATCTACATGGTGACGCAGATATTGAATATACAAATGTTGCTTTATCGGCAGGATTTATAAATATGGAGTGGAATAAAAATTTATTGAAAGCAACCCCTATGTCAAATCGAGATTCAACGTATGGTTTTTTATTACCTTCAATGATCGAAGCAGAAAAAGACCCCCTTAAAGGTGACTCAATGATATATAATCTCGAAACACGCCAAGGAAAAGTTATTAAAGGTAAAACCAAGGCCGAAGATGGCTATTATCATGGTGAAGAAATACGAAATCAAGATATGGATATTTTTTATGCTGAAGATGCTGCTTATACAACCTGCGAACTTGATCATCCCCATTTCCATTTCCAGATGAATAGAATGAAAATGATTAATGAAGACAAAGTAGTAGCGCGACCCATCGTGCTTTATATCGCTGATATTCCTGTATTTGGTCTACCCTTTGGTGTTTTTCCCCATCAAAAAGGAAGAAGGCGTTCGGGATGGATCATGCCATCGTATGGAACAGATGCCAGATGGGGTGGGTATGTAAATGGATTAGGGTATTATTGGGCTGGCAGCGAATATTTTGATACAAAACTAACGATGAGTTTTTATGATCGCGATGGAATTACTCTGCGATCAAAAAATAATTATACAAAAAAATATAAATTTTCAGGCAATATAGATCTCGAGACCAAGCAAAGATTCTCTAGCTCTACCCCTGAGGAAGAAAGAGATATTTTCAATCTAGGTAAAAACCGTCAGAGTGATTACGTATTAAGATGGAATCATAGACAGCAGTTAAGAAATAACCAATCAGCTTCAGTCAATGCAAGCTACTACTCAAGCGGTGATTATAATCGTCGAACAGGTATTGAGCAGCAGAAGCGCCTCAACCAGCAAGCTGTTTCTAACGCTACCTATTCAAAACGCTGGCCAAAATCAAGAAATAGCTTAAGCATCAATTTATCATCTAGAAGAGATTTAATGGCTGAACAAAAAATTAATCAAAATTCCCCATTTTATACTGCCCCAATAAGAGAAGGTCAGCAAATTAATATTTCAAATAATGTCTTTCCTCAAATGGCTTTTTCACATAGTCAGCGCTCTCTCTTCCCAACTAAAGCAAAGAAGAAAAATTGGTACAATAATATCAATTATCATTATTCATCCAGATTTACAAATAATCAAAAATACTTTTATGAGTCTGAAGCCTACACATTAGATGATAGCACCTCTGCATTTAGATGGGCCTCAAATTCGGAAAATGAAATCGAAGAGCAAACCTTTTCTGATTATGTTATTTCTCACACTTCTGGAATTAATATGTCATCTAAAATTTTTAAGTATTTTAATATTACCCCAAACCTGTCATTGAAATCAGACTGGGTAAATAGATCTTTTTCAAGCTACATTGATTCTTCTGGCCAAATAAAAAAGAATGAAGTTATTGGATTTGCAGCTCGAACAACCGGATCTTTCAATCTTAATATGAATACTCAGATTTATGGTTTGTTTCCATTTAAAATTGGAAAAATTGATTTGATCAGGCATGTTGCATCGCCTTCTATAGGCTATTCATACAGGCCTGATTTTTCCAAAGAAGTATTGGGCTCAAATCCCGAGTACTACGAGGTCATTAAGCAGGATGATGGTGAAATCGTTTATTTTGACCGATTTGCTGGAACCCTGGCTGGTGGTACCCCGCGCGGTGAAAATCAGTCACTAAATTTTTCATTAAATAATGTTTTTCAGGCAAAAATTATTGATGGGGATCAAGAAAAAAAGCAAGATTTGTTCTCATGGAGACTTAGTACAAATAAAAATTTTGTATCGGATAAGTTTCAATGGGGCAATCTTAATTCATCTATTCGCGCAAATATAAGACAAAAATTGAATTTAGATTTCTCAATGACGCATGATTGGTATGATTTCGATCAGGAAAATAATATGAGAATCAATAAATTAAAAATGGCTGGCGGTATTCCATCCCCGAGGCTTATCAATGCTAGGTTTTCAACAGGTTTTAGATTTTCAGGCAAACGCAACTTACAACAAGAGAACGGCATAGAAACAGTCAACGAAGATACATTGGATTTAAATGAAAGAATTGATGGAGCAAATCTACCCAGCCTATTTGATAGGTCTGAATCAAACAAGTCAAATAGAAGCAATCCATCAAACCTGTGGGCTACGACTGCATCATTTAGCTTTGCTTATAACAATGCAAATCCAAATAATCCTCAAAAAACTTTTTGGATGTCATCAAACTCCACTATCCAGCTTACGCAAGCCTGGAAGATTCAATACAACGCTAGGTTTGATTTGATTGAGCAAAACCTAGTCAGCCATACATTTTCAATTTATCGAGATCTGCATTGCTGGGAAATGAGTATCAATTGGACACCAAATGGATATGCCTCCGGTCTGTATCTTCGAATAAATGTCAAGTCGCCTAGTTTAAGCGATTTGAAGTTCGAACAGCGCGGAGGAACATTTACTAGGCCTTCGCTTTTTGATCGATAAATTATGAAATCAAATAACGAAAAAAATTGGGTTGTAATTGGCACATACAATGGAAATGTGAATGCAGAGATGGCTAAAAACATCCTTATTGATAATAATATTCCTGCATATATCAAGAGCGATTTTTTTGGAAGCGCGTATAATTTAAACGCATTCAACATACCCACAGGTTCGGTTAAATTGTATATTCCTGAAGCATATAAGAAAAAAGCGTTAGATTTACTACAAGGTATTGGATTGCAAAATGAGTAAAGAGCAAATACGTTCAATTAAAGGCACTCAAGATATTCTTCCAGATCAATCGCATAAATGGCAGAATCTCGAGAATAGAATTCATTCTATAATGAAGCTCTACAATTACAAAGAGATCCGAACACCGGTTTTCGAAAAAACAGAGCTCTTTAATCGTGGAGTGGGTACGGAAACTGACATTGTTTCCAAAGAAATGTACAGCTGGACTGATCAAGGTGGAGAAAATCTAACTTTGAAGCCAGAACTAACTGCTCCAGTATCAAGAGCTTTCATTCAACATAATCTTGGCAATCAGCAACCATTAACAAAACTATATTATATTGATGCCTCATTCAGAAGAGAGCGACCACAAAAAGGGCGCTATCGACAATTTCATCAATTTGGAGTTGAAGCTTTTGGATCTGAGCACTCTGAAATTGATTCAGAAATAATTGCTATGGCGATCACTTTATTCAATCAGATAGGGGTTAAAGACCTTTCCCTCAATATCAATTCCATAGGTTCTGAAAACTGCAGAAAAAATTATATTGAAAAATTAAAAGGATTTTTAAAACCACATTTTGACGATTTAACTCAAACCAGTCAACAGCGATTTGAGAAAAACCCCTTAAGAATTTTAGACTCTAAAGCACCTGGTGAGATTGAAATAATTAAAAGTGCTCCACTAATTTCCGAATTCTGGACACAGGATGATAAAGATCATTTTAATGAATTGTGTAGTTATCTTGATGCAATGGATATCAATTATAATATCGATCCTAAACTTGTAAGAGGTCTTGATTATTATTCTAGAACAACATTTGAAATTACATCCTCTTCTTTAGGTGCTCAGGATGCTATTTGCGGAGGAGGAAGATATGATCAATTGGTGGAAACAATTGGCGGAAAACCAACGCCAGGCATTGGGTTTGCTGCAGGTATGGAAAGAATATTGATGGCATTAGATGATGATGATGTTCAAAATAATATAAAAATATTTATAGTTGGATTGGGGAGCAAGGCTAGACCAGTTGTTGCAAAATTAACTAAAGAATTAAGACAGGAAAATTTATCTTGTGAATACGATATGCTTCGAAGGTCTATGAAATCACAAATGCGTGAGGCAAATAAATTAGGTGCTAAGTATGTTATTATTATTGGGGAAAATGAATTGCAACAAAATCAATTTGAACTCAAAGATTTAACAACCGGTAACCAAGAAAAGGTTGATTTAGACTCAATTGTGAAACATATGAGTTCTTTATCCTTTTAATTTGTTTAATTAAGATTAAATTCGCCCGCGAAAAAATTTAAAATAAAAGAGAAGAAAAAATAGTGAAACCAATAATTATAGTTGAGTCACCATCAAAAGCAAAAACAATTTCAAAGTATCTTGATGGTGAATATGAAGTTATGGCATGTGTTGGCCATATTAAAGACTTGCCAAAAAAAGATTTAGGTGTTGATGTCGATAGCAATTTTGATATTGAAGAAATAGTGCTCCCTGATAAAGAATCCTTTATGAAAGAATTTAAATCATTAGCAAAAAAAACAAATCAAGTTGTAGTGGCTACGGATCCTGACCGCGAAGGTGAAGCTATTGCTGCACACTTAGCAAGTGAAGTAGAAAAAGAAAAAATTAAGCGTGTAGAATTTACTGAGATTACAAAAGAAGGTGTTAGGCACGGGATGGACAACCCTAGAGAGATTGATTCTGATCTAGTAGAAGCAAGGACTGTCCGAAGAATTATTGACCGTCTAGTAGGGTATAAAGTTTCTAGGGTGCTATGGAGTACATTGAAAAAGAACATGAAATTTGTAAAGGTCAACCTTTCAGCGGGTCGCGTACAATCATCAGCACTAAAAATCATTATTGACCGCGAACGTCTTCGTCAGCAATTTCATCCTGCTATCTATTTTGATATCAAAGCGGAGATGTCTACCGGTGAAAATAACTTTACTGCTAATCTATTTAAAGTAGATGGTAAACGGATTGCATCTGGAAAAGACTTTGATCCATTCTCTGGAAAATTAAATAATGACAAAGTATTTTTGCTTTCTGGTGCTCAAGCTGAGCAATTAGTTAAGGAACTGGAAAGTGGGTCCTGGAAAATTTCAGATGTTCAAGAAAAGGTGAAAAATTCAAATCCAAAACCTCCCTTTACAACTTCTACGCTTCAACAAGAAGCCTCAAGAAAACTTCGTTTTTCTGCTAGAAAAACCATGCGAGCAGCCCAAGGTCTCTACGAGCAAGGATTCATTACATATATGCGTACGGACTCTACAGCTTTATCTGATGAAGGAATGAAAGCGTCAAGGTCAGAAATATTGGATCGTTTTGGCAAAGAGTATCTTCCAGAAAAAGGGAATATTTATTCAACAAAGGTGAAAAATGCGCAAGAGGCGCATGAGGCAATTCGCCCATCAGGGATTAAGTTTAAATCTATTGATGAAGTAAAAAAATCTACTGATGATGATGGGGCTAAACTCTATGATTTAATTTTAAAAAGAACATTGGCCTCACAGATGAAATCTGCAAAAATAAATCAAGTTACCGCAACAATTCTTAATCAAAAATCTGAGTTTCGCGCCAATGGTAAAACTATACTTTTCCCAGGGTATATGGCAGCTTATGTTGAAAGCAATGATAAAAGAAGTGGTGTAGCTGAAGATAAAGAAACTGTTCTTCCAAAACTTGAAGCCAATCAATCATTAGAATGTAATTCTCTAAACTCTGATGAACATTCCACAAAGCCGCCAGCTCGCTTTACCGAAGCTTCGCTTGTTAAGGAATTAGAAGAAAAAGGAATTGGAAGACCATCAACATTTGCTAATATTATTGATACCATTGTCCGAAGAACATATGTCAACCGGGAGCGAAGTAAGTTAACTCCAACATTTCTTGGATTAGCTGTAACCCAATTATTAGAAAATCATTTTAATTCATTAGTCGATGATAAATTTACAGCTACAATGGAAGATGGATTGGATGCAATTTCAAGGGGTGAATTAGAATCACTCCCATTTATGAAAGAATTTTATTTTGGCTCTGATAGCCAAAGCGGGTTGGTAAATATGCTTGATGATAAAGTTGATATTGGCAAAGCATGTTCTGTACAGCTTGAGGATAAGGAAGATTCTATTGAAATACGCGTGGGCCAATATGGACCATTTGTAAGGCAGGGAGAAAACAGAAAATCTGTTCCACCTGATATATATTTAGGAGATTTAAATGTTGATAAAGCATTGGAAATCCTTAATCAAGAAATCAATGAAGATCGCGAAATTGGTTTAGATCCTGATTCTAAAGAAATGGTATTATTAAAAAATGGGCCATATGGGCCATATGTTCAATTAGGTGAAACAAACAAAAGGAAGGCAATACCTAAAGGTACAGAGGTTTCAGAAGTTGATCTAGAATTTGCTCAAAAATTACTTGCTCTTCCAAGAGTGCTAGGAACTCATCCTGAAACAAATCAAGAAGTAAAAGCTGATTATGGTCGATTTGGGCCATATGTAACTGCTGGAAAAGGCAAGAATGGTCGTATTCCTCCTCAGCTTTCTCCCCTGACAATTGAATTAGACCAGGCTTTAGAATTAATAGCTAAACGCTCAAGTGGTCCTCAAGAATTAAGGGCTTTAGGAGACCATCCAACAACTGGTGAAGCGCTAATTCTGAAAGATGGTCGATATGGGCCATATGTGACGGATGGAAAGTTTAATGCCTCAATGCCAAGTGATATTGAGGTTGAAGAAATTACGCTAGAAGAAGCGGTAGCATTAATTGATAAAAAAAGGGCTGCGCCACCTAGAAAAAAGCGATCACGAAGAAAAAAAAGTAAATGAAGAAAATTTTTACACTTTTCACCTTGCTTAGCCTTATTTATGCTGATGACAAATCAGGATTAATTATCGAAATTGAAAAAAGCCTTATGGCGACCTGCTGGCATGGTACGGTTTATGAGCACGGCAATAAAGAGATGGAAGAACAAATTGCCAACTTTGTGAATTCAGGTAAAGATAAAAAGTTTATAATAAATTATTATACAGATAAATATGGCGAACGCATTTTGGCAATACCACCCGCAAAAGGATTTAATATATTCGCCTGGCTTGCGCCCATGACTATTTTCGCGCTAGGCGGGTTAATTATTTTTGCATATTTACGAACCCCGGCAACTGCTGTTGCTGATATTTCATTGAAAGATGAAAAGAAGATTGATTTTAATGATGAAATCGAATCGGAATTGAAGGAATTAGATTAATCATGAGTATCGATAAAATTGTTTCTCTATGTAAACGTAGAGGATTCATTTTTCAAAGTTCTGATATATATGGGGGCTTCAGAGCAGTCTATGATTATGGACCTTTAGGAATAGCGCTTAAAAATAATATCTCTCAACTATGGTGGAAGTCAATGACCCAGCTTCACGAAAATATTGTTGGGCTAGATAGTGCAATTCTTATGGATCCAAAAATATGGGAAGCTTCAGGTCACGTTGGAGCATTCAACGACCCATTGGTTGACTGCAAGCAATGTAAGGCACGCTACCGTGCTGATGAACTTGGTGATATTGAAAATGAAAAAATTAGTTGGAATGAAATTCAATGTCCAAAATGCGGCACCAAAGGCAGCTTAACTGAGCCAAGACAATTCAATCTAATGTTCAAGACTTATGTTGGCGCTGTAGAAGAAGATTCTAGTGCAACATTTCTGCGTCCTGAGACAGCCCAAGGTATTTATGTAAATTATTTGCTGGTTCAAAATGCAATGCGTCTAAAATTGCCATTTGGAATAGCGCAAATTGGAAAAGCATTTCGCAATGAAATTGTAGCAAGAAATTTTATTTTTCGAACTAGAGAATTTGAACAAATGGAAATGCAATATTTTGTCAAGCCAGGACAGGATGATGAAACTTTAGGAAATTGGAAAAAAGAGCGAATGACATTCTATGCTCAGCTTGGTATTAATAAAGATAAGCTGCGCTTCAAAGAACATGGTCCTGGCGAACTTGCTCACTACGCTAAAGAAGCATGGGATATTGAATATGATTTTTCTTTTGGTTGGTCTGAAATTGAAGGAATTCATAATCGAACTGATTTTGACCTGAAACGCCATCAAGAATTTTCTGGCAAAAAAATGGAATATTTTGAAACTGAAACCAATGAAAGATTTTTACCTTACATCATTGAAACATCTGCGGGCTTGAATCGAATGCTATTGGCCGTTTTAAATGATGCGTACTGGGAAGATGAAGAAAATAAACGTGTTGTGATGAGGCTGGATCCTAAGATTGCTCCAGTGATGGCTGTAGTATGCCCTTTAGTTAAAAAAGATGGTTTACCAGAAATAGGTCGAAAGATTATGGAAATACTAAAACCAGAATTCAAAGTAATCTATGATCAACAGGGGTCTATAGGAAAAAGGTATTATCGTCAAGATGAAGCAGGAACTCCATTTGGAATTACTGTTGATCATCAATCAAAAGATGATCAAAGCGTAACGCTTCGTCATCGCGACACCCAACAACAAGATCGAATTGCAATTGATCAACTTGTAGATGCTATTAAAAATAAATTGGAGAATTATTCATGAATCAACATCTCTCTCTTCGTTCAGGTAATCCAACCTTAAATTCTAAAACATTTAGTGGATTTGATTTGACCGCTGAACAATCCATGACAATTTCTGGAACGGTTCAAAAAACAGGATTTTCTCTTTTGCTTCTGATGACAGCTTCATTGTTTACATGGAATCTCCCATCGGGTGATCCACGCGCAAGCGGTTTAATGATAATGGGTATGATTGGCGGTTTCATATTAGCCTTGGTTACTATTTTCAAACAGCACCTTGCCAAGTATACTGTTCCTGCGTATTCAGTTTTACAGGGATTGGCACTTGGAGGAATCTCTAAATTTTTTGAAACAATGTACCCTGGTATTGTTACTCAAGCAGTTATGCTAACTTTCGGCACCCTTGGCGCTCTTCTGCTAGCATATGTTTCAGGCTTAATTAAGCCAACAGAAAATTTTAAGCTTGGTATAATAGCTGCAACAGGTGGTATTGCGTTTGTATACCTAATTAGCTGGATATTGAGCTGGTTTAGCGTAAGCGTACCGCTCATTCATTCTAATTCAAATATGGGAATTATTTTTAGTATTGGAGTAGTGATTATTGCAGCATTAAATCTAGTATTAGATTTCGACTTCATTGAAGAGGGGGCTGAAAAAGGTGCGCCCAAGTATATGGAATGGTATGGCGCTTTTGGCTTAATGGTAACATTAATCTGGCTTTACTTAGAAATACTAAGACTTCTTGCTAAATTATCTTCGCGTCGAAATTAATTTTGACTAAGAAAAAGTTCAATCTGAACAAATGGTCTAGAAAAGTACATTATTGGGGCGCCTTTGTTGTTGCCCTACCGGTTCTGATTATTTTTACCACTGGAATCCTGTTACAATTAAAAAAAGATTTTGAGTGGATCCAGCCCTCTACTCAAAGTGGTTCTATTCAAAACTTGCCTTCTTTAAGCTTTGATCAAATTCTCGATACTGCAAAAAATGCAAAAAATGTTACAATCAAAGATTGGTCGGATATTGATAGATTGGATGTGAGGCCTGAAAAGGGAATAGTAAAAGTTCGCACTAAAAATAGGTGGGAACTTCAAATTGATACAAATACAGGACAAGTCCTTCAAGAAGCCTACCGCAGATCGGATTTAATTGAAACGCTGCATGATGGGTCTTGGTTTAATTCATCAATAAAGTATTTAATTTTTTTACCTTCTGGAATTGTTTTACTAGTGCTTTGGTTAACTGGAATTTATTTAGTATTGTTACCCTATCAAAAAAAATGGCAAAAACAAGACACTAATGAGAGCTAAATTATTTTTTACTTTATTTTTTATATTTTCATGTAGCACTACTACGCATGAAGTGCCTACTCCCTTATTTTCAAAAAAACAGTTATGGGATAAAGGCGCTATGGTAAGCGCTGCAAACCCCCATGCTGTTGATGCTGCTGTTGACATTTTAAATATGGGCGGTAGCGCTGTTGATGCAGCGATCGCTGCGCATGCTGTTTTGGGTCTAGTGGAACCACAGAGCTCTGGACTTGGTGGTGGCGGTTTTATGCTCAATTATGATTTTCAAAGTGGAGACCTGACATTCATCGATGGCAGAGAAACAGCACCATCAAAAGCAACAGTAGATATGTTTATGAAAGATGGTGAGGTTATGGGTTTTCGAGAGGCTTGGGTTAGCGGAAAGGCGGTTGGCTCACCTGGGGCTGTTGCGCTTTATAAAACTGCGCATGATCAATCAGGAAGAATAGAATGGAGTAAACTTTTTAATTATGCCATCAATTTGGCTGAGAATGGATTTGAAGTTTCACCTAGGTTGTCTGGGTTTGTTCAAGCCCTGCAATCATATGGAAGACTAGCAATTAATCCTGGATCAAAAGAATATTTCTATCCTAATGGATCTCCGTTAAAGTCGGGGGATATATTAATTAATAATGAATATGCAATTACACTAAAGCGAATAGCTAAAGAAGGGCCATCTGCTTTTTACAGTGGCTCCATTGCAAATGAGATTGTTTCCAGCGCAAGAGCTGAGCCAAATCCAAGCAGTTTAAGTTTAGATGATTTAAAAAATTATAAAACTGTAGTAAGGCCCGTTATATGTGGGACATTTAGAGATTTGAGAATTTGCACAACCTCCCCTCCCTCATCAGGTGGTGCACAAATAATGATTGCTGGTATTTATGATCATCTAATTTATAAAGGTATAAATCAACAAGAAAAAATTGCTGCATTCGTTGATGCACAACGTCTTTCATACGCTGATAGGGATCATTATTTTGGAGATCCCGATGAAGTTGATATCCCTATCGATGCATTATTAGATCCTAAATATTTGGAATTACGATCTAAAGAAAGATTTAGACCAAATGAAATTCCAACCCCAGGAGACCCTTCAAATTTGCTTGGCTATAAAGATCAAATCCCTATTTGGGGGCTAGATAATACGGAGGAAGCTTCTGGAACAACTCACATTTCAATTATTGATTTTGAAGGTAATGCGGTTTCAATGACAGCAACGATTGAGAGCGCATTTGGATCTCATCGCTGGGCCTCAGGTTTTTTATTAAACAATGAAATGACAGATTTTGCAAGAAAAGTTCCTGATGATGGAACACGTTTAGCAAATGCAGTTGCTCCCAATAGGCGACCTAGGTCATCAATGTCTCCTACTATGATTTTTGACAAATTTAATAATCTATTGATGATAACCGGATCGCCTGGAGGAAACTCAATACCCGCTTATGTATCAAAAACAATTGTAGGTGTTTTTGATTGGGGAATGTCTGCACAGAAAGCAGTAGATCAACCAAACATTGTTGCCCGAGGTGAAAAGGTAAAAGTTGAGGGCTCTCGTCAAGGTAAAAAAATTGAAAGAATGCTTAGAAAAAAAGGGTACAATGTGACCAATTTTGGCAGAAATGAAGTTTCGGGCCTTCATTTGATTACTGTCCTGCCAAATGCGCTTGATGGTGCTGCCGATAAAAGACGAGAAGGAAAAGTTGTTTATTTGAAGATGAAAAATGAAAAATAAATTATTTTTTATTCTTTGTTTCCTTCTTATTACATGCTCAAAGCGCAGCCCTGTTCATGGGCAGAACGGAATGGTTGTTTCTACAAGCCGGCAAGCATCACAAGTTGGTATAGATATATTAGATAAAGGGGGCAATGCAGTTGATGCAGCGGTCGCAGTTGGCTTTACTTTAGCAGTTACCTCTTCTTCAAATGGTAACATAGGTGGTGGGGGATTTATGGTTGCACGCTTAAGCGATGAAACAACCTTTACCCTTGACTACAGAGAAATGGCCCCACAAGCAGCATTCAAGGATATGTATCTAGATTCAGTTGGAAATGTTATTAAAGGAAAATCAACGCGGACTCATTTCGCTTCAGGTGTTCCTGGATCTGTTGATGGGCTATTGAAGGCGTGGAGTGATTACGGCTCTGGCAATATATCAATTAATCAGTTAATTGGCCCTGCAATCAAATATGCTGAGCAAGGATTTAAATTATCTAAATATGAGGCAAAACGATTTAATAATAGAAAGTCATTTTTAAGCAAACATCCTGAAACAAAAAGAATCTTTACTCGAGAGGATAGAAAATGGAAAGCTGGGGATATTTTCTACCAAAAAGATTTGGCAGAAACATTAAAAAGAATTGTTGAAAAAGGGCGTGATGGATTTTATCTAGGAAAAACTGCTGAATTAATAGTGTCAGAAATGGATAATGTAGGTGGCTGGATAACGCTTGAAGATTTGAAAAATTATTCATCCAAGTACAGAGAACCTATTTATGGTCAATTTAATGACTTTAAAATAATTTCAATGGGACCTCCAAGCTCAGGAGGTATTCTATTGGTATTAATGCTCAACATGATTGGCGAAATATTTAAAAGCAATGCGAATGATCTTGATAATCTAAAGTTCAATTCTAGAGATTATGTACATTTGATAACTGAAGTGGAACGCCGAGCTTATGCTGATAGGGCCACACATCTTGGGGATGATGACTTTTGGGACGTTCCAACCTCGATGCTTCTATCAAAAAAATATGCGCAAATGAGGGTTAAGGACATAGACTTGTCTCAAGCATCGCTTTCAAAAGTAATCAAGGCTGGTAATTCAAAAGGAAATGAAAGCGAAGAAACTACTCATTACTCAGTTGTAGATAAGGATGGTAGCGCTGTTTCTGTAACTACAACAATAAATTCTGGCTATGGAAGCGGAATAACTGTAACCGGAGCAGGTTTTATTTTGAATAATGAAATGGATGATTTTTCCAGCAAGCCTGGTGTGCCAAATATGTTTGGATTACTAGGTAACGAAGCAAATGCTATTCAACCATCCAAACGTCCGCTCAGTTCGATGACCCCATCAATTATTTTGAAAGATAACAAGCCTTTTCTTATTCTAGGTACTCCTGGAGGATCAACAATTATAACGACGGTTCTTCAAAATTTTTTAAACGTTACACTTCATGATATGACGATTAAAGAAGCTGTTGATGCACCCCGATTTCATTCGCAATGGATGCCTGATCTAATTGAATACGAAAAAAATAGTCTATCAAAAAAAATAATTAAACAACTTGAAGAAATGGGGCATAGCTTAGATTTGCGCGGAAATATTGGCGAAGCAAATGGAATTATGATTGATGAAAATGGGTTTTGGGGAGGAGCTGATAAGCGTGGTGAAAACACTGCGGTAGGATATTAAATCTACTGATCAATTTTTTTGATAATTTCTATAATTAGATTAGAAAAATTTTTATCAAATTTTTTTGCATTCGTAACAACTTCATGATGAGTAAGCGGCGATCTAGCTATACCTGCAGCATAATTTGTCAAGCAAGAAAGGGTAAGTGTTTTTATGCCAAGTTTAGCTGCAGTAACTATTTCAGGCACTGTGCTCATCCCTACCGCGTCTCCTCCTAGATCTCGCATATTTTCAATTTCAGCAGGGGTTTCATAGCAAGGTCCTAAAGTCCAACAGTAAGTTCCAGTATTGATTTCTTGTTCTAATTTTTTTGCAGATGACTTTGCAAGTTGAATTAAGCTTGGATCGTGAAATATTGAGTGAGAACGAATTTCCGGATCATTTGAATCACTGCGAAAAGTACAGTCCATATGGCTATCAGCAACCATAAAATTTCCTGGTGGATGATTCAAATTCATTGACCCTGCTGAATTAGTTATGATCAGATATTTTATCCCTAACCTTGAAAAAAGCTGAATAGGAATTGTTATTTCCTCAAATGAATATCCTTCATAATAATGAAATCTTCCTTTTGCTATAAGAATATCAATATCATGAAGTGTGCCTAATACTAGCTCCCCTGGGTGGCCTTCAACAGTTGTTTGTGGATAATGTGGAATAGATATATATTGTATTGATATACTATCCTTTATAGTGCTTGTAATTTTTCCTAGACCTGAGCCTAAAATTACAGCGATTTGTCCATTAAATTTTGATTCATCAAAAATTTTTTCTGCCATTAAGTCAAAATTAATCAAACTAATTGCTCACAGCTAACTGACCGCATCCAGCATCAATATTTATTCCCTTGCTCCATCTAACAGTAGTTGTAAATGGCGCTTCATTCAATATTCTTTCAAAGTTATTTATGGTATAATTATCAGGTCTTGAATAGGATGACCCAATCTCATTGTATGGAATTAGATTTACCTTACAGGGAATATTATTTAATAATTGAATCAATTGGTGAGCGCATTCTTCACTACTATTTATATCTTCAAGCAGGACATATTCAAAAGTGATAAATCTTCGGACTTTATTGTAATAATACTCTGCAGCTTTCAATAATTCATTAATCGGGTTGGCTAAGGTTAAGGGCATTATTTTTTTTCTTATATCATCATTTGGGGCATTCAGACTGACAGCTAGCTTGTAAGGGAGTTTATCATCTGCCATCTGGTAAATTTTTGAAACAATACCCGCTGTAGATATAGTTATTCTTCGTGAACCAATTTTCATTTTTTCATTCATTATTTTAGCAGCTTCAATGACTCTTTGGTAATTTAAGAAAGGTTCCCCCATACCCATAAAAACAACATTGGTTATTTTTGAACTTGATCTATTGGAAAGCTGTAATGCTTGGTCTACAATTTCTCCCGAGCTGAGATTTTGCATAAACCCCATCGAGGCTGTAGCGCAGAAGTCGCAATCAACTGCACAGCCAGATTGGCTTGAAATACATATTGTGGTTCTGTTTTTTTGACGCATTAAAACAGATTCTATCTTATTATTCTTAGATGTTAAAAAAAGATATTTTTGCGTTGGATCATTCTTTGAGCCCGAGCAATTAATTTCTTTAAGAGGGTGTAATTTTGTTTCAGTATTTAGACTAATAATAAGTTCTTTAGGAATATTTACCATCTCCTGCCATTCCTGAATGTGCTTATTATAAATCCAATCATTGATTTGCTGCAGACGATATGGCTCAGCGCCAAATTGTTTAAATAAATTTTGAATCTCTGAATTATCTAAATCAATGAATGATTTATCGTTATTTTTCATGGTTTATAATTTGATAAATCAAAATTTCCTTCGCAAGACATCTCTTTGAATCATTAAATATCAAAATGTAATTTCACTCCCGTTTAAAACAATATAGGTAAACCATGACAGATCAAAAAGATATAGTACTTTTAGAAAAGCTTGGAGATATGAAATCCAGGTTTTTTGAAGAAATAGGAAAAACAGTAATTGGACAACACGAGGTATTAAATCATATATTAATTGCTCTTCTTTGTAAAGGGCATACTCTTATTGTTGGAGTACCTGGGTTAGCTAAGACGCTAATAATTAAATCCATGGCTGAATTATTAGATATGAACTTTAACCGTATCCAGTTTACCCCAGATTTAATGCCAAGTGATATAACAGGTACTGAGGTTATTGATGAGGCAAAATCAACAGGAAAAAGATCTTTTAGGTTTTTTAAGGGTCCAATCTTTAGCAATATTATTCTGGCAGATGAAATAAATAGAACACCTCCAAAAACTCAATCCGCACTGCTTGAAGCTATGCAAGAACAAAAGGTTACAACAGCTGGTAAATCTTATCAACTTGATAAACCATTCTTTGTTTTGGCTACACAAAATCCAATTGAACAAGAGGGAACCTACCCTTTGCCTGAAGCTCAATTAGATCGATTTATGTTTAATCTATTAATTGATTATCCAGATCGTGAAGATGAAATTTCAATCGTTAAGAAAACTACCTCAATGATTGATTCTAGTCCAAAAAAGGTAATCTCAAAAAAAGAGATTCTTGAGTTTCAAGAACTTGTATTGAGAGTCCCAATGGCTGATAATGTAGTAGAATTTGCTGTTGATTTAGTAGCATCTACGCGACCCGGGAAGCAAGCAAAAAAGTTTGTTAATGACTTAATTGAATGGGGCGCAGGTCCTCGAGCAACGCAGTCTTTAATCCTAGGTGCAAAAGCGCATGCTATATTAAATGGAAATCCATCGGTTAATATAGATGATGTTAAGAAAATGGTTTACCCAGTACTTCGTCACCGCGTTATTGCAAGCTACAGCGCTGAAGCTGATAACATAACAGTAGATGAAATCCTTGAAAAGCTAATAAGCAATGGCTAGCCAAAAAAAATATCTTAACCCTAGTGTTCTTGCAAAAATAGATAACATGTCTTTACGGGCAAAGTTAGTTGTTGAGGGCTATCTAGTGGGTAAGCATAAGAGCCCCTATCATGGATTTAGTGTTGAGTTTGCTGAACATAGATTTTATGGACAAGGAGATGAAATAAGGCATATTGACTGGAAATTGTATGGCAAAACAGATCGTTACTATGTTAAGCGCTTTGAAGAAGAAACCAATTTGAGAAGCTACATACTACTAGATACAAGTAAATCAATGAATTATAAAAGTAAATCCGTTTCAAAGCTTAAATATGGCGCATCCCTATCAGCGGGGTTAACCCATATGATGATAAACCAAAAAGATGCGGTAGGCCTCATTTTATTTGATGAAGCTATCAAGCAATATGTTCCTCCGAGAACATCTAAGTCGCATAGAAATATTATATTTAATTCACTTGCTAAATGTAGGGCTGGTCAAAATACCAATATAAGATCAATACTTGATATCATGGCAGAGCGGATTAAAAAAAGAGGTTTAGTTATTCTTATTTCAGACCTTTTGGATGAACCTGATAATGTTCTAAAGGGTTTAAACCACTTTAGGCATAATAAACAAGAAGTGATTGTTTTTCATTTAATGGATAGACAAGAATTCAATTTTGATTTTAATGAAAGAACAAGATTTAAAGATATGGAATCAGGAAATCTTATTACCACAGACCCATGGCATATTCGATCATCCTATCGGAATAAAGTTGATCAATTTAAAGTAAAATACAAAAAGGAGTGTGGTAACCAAAAGATAGATTACGTTCCAATTTTTACTGATCAAAATTTTGATATAGCATTAAGCGAATATATAAGAAAAAGGCAAAAAGTATACTGATAGCGCTTTGCTAGCCGCCGAGTTTTTTTGCCTTTTCAAAATACTTTGTTGCGCCATCCATATCCCCCTGTTTAATCAAAACCCTAGCCATGCCTTTATAATGATCTGGATTTTCTGGCTCAAGTTCAATTAGCTCTCTGTAAAATTTTGATGCTCTCCTCCATTTTTCGGCATTTTCAAACGTCTGCGCTATACCACTCAGGGCCTCAGTATCTTCAGGGTTAAGATCATATGCTGAAAAGAAATTATCTTCAGCATCTTCAAATTGATCCAGCTGCATGTAAAGAACCCCTAGATTAAAATATAAATTTGCTTTGATAATTTTATCATTCTCTTGCTTGATTGCCTCCTCAAAAGTTTTAACCGATTTTTCTTTTTCACCATTATCATAATACAGAGTTGCTAGCTGACGAATAGCCTCAGTATTTGATGGATCCAACTGCACAGATTTTTCCACATGAAAAAGTGCATCTTTCTTATTTCCGGTTAGGGCTAAAATTTGGCCAAGGGTATAATTTGTTTGAAAATCTTCTGGGCTCATCTCATAACCTTTGGTTCCAGATTCAATAGCTTTTTTAGAGTCTCCTAACTCGTAATAACAGGTTGCTAGAATAGAATAGGTTTGCGACTTTGCGGGATCTATAAGAATAGATT
>Ga0208261_1000349_pt1 | contig 18819 bp, 13 predicted proteins | sample Knorr_S7_td_DCM__FD_185595 | JGI IMG/M metagenome (GOLD analysis project Ga0208261, IMG submission 185595) | Marine microbial communities from Southern Atlantic Ocean transect - Knorr_S7_td_DCM_ad_131m_LV_B (SPAdes) (version 3) | ecosystem: Environmental > Aquatic > Marine > Oceanic | place...
CGCTTTAATGATAATACCCCACCATTATTGATATTATCTTCAACAATTTTTTCAGCTATCCACCCAGTATAAAAAACATCTGATCCTTCTTTAGATATTGATTTAAGTACATTTGCTAAATCTTTTTGTATCAATAGTTTACCAGATTTTAATGGTGTACCATCTGGGTTGGTAAAATACATTTTAGTTCCAGTAAATTCATTAATCTGTTGATTTACATTGGCTAATCTTCTCGCCTCCCCTTCAATTAAAAAATGACCATTTTCTGCATAATTTATAGCTGCGTCCATAACCGCTGGAAGGTTTAGACTTCCAAAATCATCTATTCCTTTTACTAAACCCTTAACGGTTCCAGGAATACCAATGCTTGGGTATCCATATTTTTTCTTAGGAGCATTTTCATAATCATAGTCCTGAGGTGCTGCTGTTGTCGCATCAATGCCATGATATCCACTCTTTGGCGTATAAATTAATATTTGAGTTCTTCCACCAATTCCGTTCATTGTAGGCTCAACAACGGTCAAGGTAAAGGCTGCCGCTACGGCAGCATCCATAGCATTGCCTCCTTGAGCTAAAATATCGACTGCCGCCTCTGTAGCTAACGGGTGAGCTGTTGAAACTACACCATTGGCTGACCTTGCGACTTTATTTTGCGACTCTTTATATAAGCCTCTATCAGCGCAAGAGGTAAGAATAATAATTGGAATTAAATATTTGGATAAATTCATATAATTTTCTCAATTGTATCAATAAGATCTTTATTGCCAAAACGGATCAAATCAGTTGTAGGTATATTATATTTACTTTCTGTCTCACGAATCACAGCTTGTGCCTTTTTTTCATCAAATGCGAATGTCAATAAATTAATTCCAATGAATTTAGATTCTTTAAATATCTTCATTAAATCTAAATGCAGATCCATTACATGTTGCATCGACGCCATGGGAAAATCTGTCACATCTAGATCTCTTGATGGGTCATGTGTCATCAACATATAGTCTGGCATTGCCCCATGCATTAGGCCTAATGTTACCCCTGCATAAAACTGGTTGGTTAATGCACCTTGTCCTTCGACAATTACTAATTCTGTATCATCTGGCATATTTTGAATAAGAAATTCAATTTCCCCTGCCATAAAATCTGCCTTAACCGCATCTATAGGAACGCCTGACCCGCTTAATAAGATACCCGTTTGACCTGTGCCGATAAACTCGACCTTCCTTCCTTTTTCTTTTAAACGCTGTGTGACTTCCCAGGCTGTAGTCATTTTTCCAGTATCGCAATCCGTGCCAACTATTAACATAACCGGAACTTTTCTTTGTTGCCAAGTCCCTGAAGGGAAATTTGGTGGATCAGGGGGCATTCTTAAATCAATAAGCTTTACATTGTTTTGCTCTGCCGTATTTTTTAAATCTACATCATCATTCAAAAATTGATGCATACCGCTAATTATATCGCATCCGGCATTTATGGCATTAACGATTTCCGCTCTATATTCATCAGAAATAAAACCGCCTTGCGTTGCGTTTCCAACAACGAGCGTGTCAGGTTTTAAATGTAAAGTTGAATTAAAGTCACCAACTACAGGTGTAGCGCCACCTACCCCAACTTCTTTTTCTGATGTACTGCCAATTTTTTCACGATCAATCACCGCGACAACCTCATCAGGGCGATAACGAATCAACATATTTCCAGTCTTATTTTTAATATAATTAAAATGATCGTGACAAAGAATTGCAAACCGTTTTTTTGAGTTATTCATATAATCAGCTTTTATTGTGCTACGCTATAATAATTTTAGATTAACTTTTGGTTTATAAATTAATGGATTCGCAGCACTCTTTCACATGAAATATTATAATTTTATCCTTCTTTCATTTCTAATATTTTTCTCCAACTGCGAAGATAAATCATCCAATACTGAAGAGATTGAAAAACCATCAATATTCTTAAAATATGGAAATGGGAAATTTGCCTTCAACCACTATGCACCTCTTGCGGATAAACCGATCAATGTATACAGCTATCTACCGGTTGAAGGCGCAAATGACCTTCCTTTGATATTTGTCATGCATGGAAGCAGTCGAAGTGTAATCAATAATTGTAGTTATTGGAGTGAATCTGCAAGGCAATATAAATTTATTGTTATCTGTCCTGAATTTAATGAAGCTGATTTTCCTGGAAGTGTTAATTATCAAAATGGAATGATGTGGGCTGGTACTCAGTTTGCTGATTCCACTAAATGGACATATAACCTGATCGAGGAGATCTTCTCCTTTTTAAAAGAAAACGATGCTACAACTTTTGATACTTATGGAATATATGGATTTTCAGGAGGAGGTCAATTCGTGCATCGATATGCAATATTTACCGATCCAAAACGTGCATCCATAATAATCCCCGGAGGAAGTGGATGGTATACGCTACCAAATTATACTGAAAAATATCCATACGGGTTAAATGAATCTCCATTTGCTGAAAGTAACTTGAATCAGAAATTTCAACTACCTATAACCATTATTGTAGGCGATAACGATACAGACCCAAATGATCCTGACCTAAGAAAAACGGTTCAAGCGATGAGACAGGGTCCTCATCGTTACGATAGAGCAAAGTTTTTCTTCTCAGCTGCAAAAAATAAAGCGAATGAACTTGGGGTAGATTTTAATTGGAAACTTGAAACGGTATTGAATGTTGGTCACTCCTCCAGGGAGATTGCACCGGTAGCAGCAGAATTATTTTACAATAGCCTAAATAATAATTAACGTTTTATTCTTCGATTAAGATGACGGTAATAGTATTCGTCCACTGCAATCGTGAATGCATGCGCAAATTTTGACCAGGTCGCTGTATTTTCTCTAATTCCAGGCTTAGGCGCCTCAATCTGAATAGCGCTGATAAAACCACTTCCACGCGAACCATGTCTTGCTGTATTATAGCCGCCTGAAAAATAACGAGATCCTTGAGGGCCTGGGTCATTGACGCTTGGTACAGATTTATAACTTAAACTATCCATAAGAGCTCCAAAACTATTTTTACCGCGCAGTACTTCAATAAAATCATAGGCGGAACTATCGATTAATGCTCGAATGCTTGTCTTTCTGCCATTTTCTATAGTATTAAGACTGAGATCACTTTGATCTAATACATCTCCAGGGATTAAATACCCTAGCCAAGTACGAAGATCGTAAAATCCATCAGGATTTGCACCATGTCCATGCATATCAAATAAAAGACCGCTACCTAATTCAGATTCGACTTTCTTTTTTGCCGTATTGATATAATGATGATACTCCTGCCACGCTCGAATCGCGTACCTATTCCCCTGTGCAGCTTCAACGCTATCACGATTAGCGTCTATTTTTCTTCTTTTTAATTTACATAATATTACGTGCGGAGTTCCTCCAAACCTTACCTTCATCGTATCCATAATTACTTTAGTTAATTCATATGTATTATCATCAGTAACCATAGTCCCGTAGGTGCGGTCAGGTATTTCGTCTGGTTCTATACGACCGCCATGCGGAGCAGACAGAATGATTGGGAGATCGCCAGGATAATATTCGATATAACCTTCTCTTCCATAATATACCGAACCTACCTCATACGGACCATCATGACCAAGTTCGGGAAATTGTTCAGGCTCTACAATAATTGGCGGCTGAACTACAGCGGTTTGCTCTTCAACCTTTTCTTCTTCACAGCTAATAAAAACTGCAAGTAAGAAAAAAAAGGCATAAAACGCTGTTTTTGATGCGGAAAACATATTTTTTATAATAAGATTGAAACAAGCGTAAAAACAACGACAATAGCGAATATATTCAACAACATACCTGTTTTAAGCATATCTTTTTGCTGTATATGACCTGTACCATATACCAATGCATTTGGCGGGGTAGCAATAGGTAGCATAAAAGCGCAATTTGCAGCAAGGCCAATACCAAACACCATGGCAAATGCAAATTCAGGAGTAAATTGATCAGAGAGGGCAAACATTATCGGCACTAAAATAGCAGCAGAACCAGTATTTGATGACACCTCTGTTAACAGTACCATCATTGTAATTGATACTATGAGTATTACCCATAATGGCGCGGTATTGATAGAATTGAATATGGAAGATGCTATCCAGGCTGTAGTGCCTGTAGTTCCTAGCACGGAAGAAAGACATAAACCTCCTCCAAAAATGATCAAAATACCCCATCCAATTTTTTTCTCGAGTTCTTTCCATGAAATTAACCCAAGAGCTGGAGCGAGAGCTGTAATCAAGATAGCTATCATGTGATCAAATTTCTTTAAGCCTAAAAATCCTGAGAACTGACTTGAAAATATCCAACAAGTAACGGTAAATAAGAATAACCCAATAGTGCCCTTTGCGGTGGGTGTCCAGTTAAAATTCTTGCTATCTATACGATTTACATAGGCATTTTTTTCTGGCTTAATTACAAACCATAATGAAAATATAACCAATGGAAACATGAATAGTAATGTTGGAAACCCAACCTTGAACCACTCATAAAAACTAATATCTAAAGCTGCTGCTGCAATTGCATTTGGAGGTGAACCCACTACTGTGCCATTACCTCCAATATTTGCAACATATGCGGTGCCTAATATTAGCATGGTCCTCATGCGTGGAAACTGTTTATCAATTAATGAAACAGCGATCGGAACCATCATTGCCGTGGTTGCGGTATTACTAATAAACATAGATAAAATACTTGTAACACCATAAAAACCTATCAAAGAAAGCCATAAGCTCCCTCCTGCTAATCGAATAACTCTATCAGCTAGCCACAGATCAATGCCATGTTTATTCAATAATGCAGCTAAGGTAAATCCACCCATAAATAAAAATATGATCGTATTTGAAAAAGGTGCCATGGCAGCTACAGGGGATAATATTTTAAAAAAATATGCTATCACTGGAACGAGTAGTGCGGTGACGGGAAGTGGAATAATCTCTGACATCCAAAGACCCGCACAAACAAATAAAATAAATAGCCCATCCTGAATTGCTGCAGTGTCAACAATAGTTGAACTAAAAATGTAACTAAACAGCACCCATAGCGCTATCGTAAGTAATTTTTTTAATAATGACATATCTTTCATATTGTATCAAATAAATAGATTTAAACTATGAGAAAATAAAAAGCCCCCATTTAATAAATGGAGGCTTTTTATTAGATATTAAGATTTAAAGTATTATTTATTTACTTCTGTTTTTGCATAAAGACCAGGATCTTCATCAACACTTGAATTTGAAGTGAGCTCATCTTGTGACCATGGAAGTCTTTCTACGTGCTTAGAAGCAGCAGTAGTATTCAAAGGAAATGGTGGAATAAGGTTGGTTTCACCAGCTCCTCTTAATCTGCGATGATCATTGAATGGCATATAAGTACCGAAACCGGAAACATAGCGCTCTTCAATAATCTCACGCTGCAGAGCAACTTCTTTTGTTACACCATCTGAGTTTTCCATGCCTCCAGTAGTAAAGTCAGCTTCAACATATGCATCATACTTATATTTAGTTGCATCATTATGATTCGCGTTTAGCCTACCGCCTCCTGCTAACCATGCTCTATAGGAATTCAACGCGCTCAATCCAGCTGAAAAACCAGATGTTCTAGCGGAAGCTTCAGCTTTGATCAATTGATTTTCAGTATAAGTAACCATAGGTTGAGGTTCAAACTGCTCTACAACACCAGTATTACCGCTTGCGGAATTCTCATCGATTGAATAATACCCATAGCGTGCTTCTTCATTTGTCTTAGCATTACCGCGATAACTTGAATGAGCAGGATCTAATAAATCAACAAGATAGCTTCTATCGCCATCTTTTGCATTACCTAAGTCACCAGTTCTTGAGCCATTTAAAATTTCCCAATACAGGTTCTTATCGCCATTAGGTGTTGCAGCGTCGCCTCTAGGCTTATACATCATATCACCCGCAGATGAAGAAATACCTGTACCTGCATTTGATAGTGCAGAAGCATAATCTTTCTTAACAAGAGCAATACGTGCTTTTAGCGTGTAGGCAGCAGCAATCCACTTATCTTTATCACCTCCATAATAAATATCGTAAGATTCAGATCTGGAAGATGCACCAGTAAGTGTTGTGATTGCATCGGATAATAGTGCATCACAGCCATCAAGAGCTGCTTTCTGCGAATCAAACTTAGGTGCTTCTTTATCAGTAAGTACCTCAGAAAATGGAACATCACCCATTAGAATTGCAAGCGAACTAATCGCATGCGCTTCTAATACTTGAGTTATTCCAACTAGAAGCTTATCATCAGGAGCATTAGCTTGAATGTGTCTGGTGTTTGCCACAACTCCAATGTAAGCTGCGTTCCATTCGCCATTTGATTCTACAGTCGAAAGTGAATATCCATGAATATTGGAGTACAGTGATGTATAGCCTATTAATTGACCTGAATACATTCCAGATATTCTATTTAAGTGGCTTACCTGCACAATTACATTCGCAAGTTGAGCGCCATTTAAAAATAAATTGGCATCAACATCGGATACTGTAATCTCATTTGGGTTGTCGTTTAAGTTCTCAGGAATTTCACAGGATATTAAAACCAATGAAATTGCCATTAATGAAATACGAAACGCCTTATTCATATTTTTTAATCCTTTAAATTGTTTTTTCATTTTCTCACCCTCCCTTAAAAGTTAGCCGTTAGTGAAAAAAGATAAGATTTGGTACTTGGATTTGTAAAATAATCCAAACCAAATCCACTTGAAACACCACTCTGGTTAACGGCAGGATCTATACCAACAAGTTCTTTATAGCTCGCCCATAGATTCCTACCAGTCCATCTCATGGTAACAGAGCTTAGACCCATTGAACTAATCGCTGGGTGAACCAAATCATAGGCAACCGAAAGCTCTCTTAAGCGAGAAAAAGTTGCATCTTTCACGGCAAAGTTATAGGCTTGGTTATCACCAAAACCTCCACCAATTCCATGACGATACCAAGCTTCATCAAGCAAGACATTGCCTCCACCAAAGTTATGAACACTGCCTCTAACCGTGGTTCCTGCGGCAACTGTATTTCCATCAACATTAACAAGATCCTCTGTTAAGGTAACTTCATTTGCAGTTTCTGCTGTGGTTCCAAATCGTCTTAAGACCCATTGGGTACGAGGTGAATAATCTCCACCTTGTGAATGTTCAAATAACACATTTACAGAAACACCATTCATTCTTCCATTCACACCAAAGGTTCCTCTCCAATCAGGGTTTGGATCACCTAAAATAACTGGAAGTGATGTGATCTGAGGAAAGCCGTTCGCATCTAAGATGAATTTGCCGCTCTCATCAGTTTGAGAACCGGTTCCATATAGAGCTCCTAAAGGCTGTGCTGTGCCATTAAATGTAGGATCAACAGCAACAGAACTTACAGAACCGCCAACAAGCGTCAATACGTCGGTACCCTCTGTTAGCTTGAGAACTTTATTCTTATTTGTTGCCCAATTGAATGTAAAATCAACATTTTGATTTAGTTTAAATGAACCATCAAGCTCTAAACCTTTATTTTCCATTTCTGCAGCATTAGCATACTGTGTATCGGAACCTGTGCTTGGTGCCTTAGATACGCTAATCAACATATCTACGATGTTGTTGTAGTAATGAGTAAATCCAAAGGCAAATCTGTCATCAAGCATTCTAAAGTCAAAGCCAAACTCGGTTTCAGTTTTTACTTCAGGTTTGAGGTTTTCATTTCCTTTATCATCATCCACTCTATAGCCACCGCCAAAGAGAGCAACATCTACTGGGTCACTATACGAGCTATAGCCAAATCCAGACTCAGCTAGCGTTTGGAAGCGGTGTGCAGATGGGCGAACGCCTACCTGACCCCACGCAAATCGAGCTTTTGCAAATGTAAATGGCGCTGGAACATAATCGGATAGTTGAACCGCAACATCCATTGCAGGATAAAAATAAGCTTTACTTATCGTTGAATGATCTTCAAGCGCACCTGAAAGATTTACAAAAATCTGATCCAATGCGTCAACCGATAAAAGACCATAAGTTCTTGTTGATCGAATAAATAATCTACTGTTATCAACTGTGGAGTTTTCAGCAGCTGTATTCACGTTAACTGTTTGCTTATCAGTATTAACAAGAAAACCGGTAATATTATAAGAAGTTCTGCTGTACGTACGATCGTTCCAATTGTAACCTAAGGTTGCGACCATACTTAATCCGTCACCAAGGCTAAGATTGTGACGACCAATCAAATCATAATTTGTCTCTTTATTGGTAATTACATCCTGAGCGAAAACACCCGAGTTACGACTTCCCGCGGATCCGATTGGGAAAAACCAATCTCTATTATCCGTGTAAGTATCAATACCCGCTCTGAGCACTACGTCGGTACCTTCTAATGGTGAATAATTCATCTCATTAGACATAATTAAACGGTTAATACCAGTCGTTGATTTTTGCTCTTTAATCGTCCAAATAGGGTTATTATAAATTGGATTTGTACTTGATCCTCCAAGATAACGTCTGTAAGCGCGATGACGACCGGTATATTCCGTGCCACCACTAACGTAAGTACCCCTATAATGAGTATTATCAAAATCAGGAGCTGTTCTTAATAGACCCAATAATAAACCAGCAGTATTTGAGCTTTGTTGAATTCTATTCGAATTACTGTAGGTATATCCAGCTTTGGATGTCATCGTAACCTTATCAGAAAGCTTAAATTTGGTATTTAATCTGAAGTTGTCTCTATCGTAAAAAGAGTCACGAATAATACCATCTTGACGTAAGCGTCCATAACTAAATAAATAGGTTTTAGTTGCGTCACCTCCAGAGACCTGGAAATCGTCCTGTGTAAATCTTCCTGTTTGAAAAACTGCATCCCAATTCTTATCCACGTAGGTTTCTTTAGAATTTTTTTCGGTTATTGTGTACTGAGTAAAAGTACCATCTTCAGAAACAAAGTAAGGCTTACTGGTGTCAACGACATCTGCGCCACCTGTTCTTTCTGAAATTTTATCACCCCAAGATTCAGCTTGAGTACCCCATTTACCACTTCTACCTTGACCCCAAGTGTCTTGCATGGGAATACGCTCATGTACCTGGTCAAATGATTCGGTGCGTTTATAACTCATCTTCATGCCTCCCGCAGCAGAACCATCTTTAGTTTTTATAACAACCACACCATTTGCAGCTCTAGATCCCCACAAAGCTGCTGCTGACGCGCCCTTTAATACTTCCACAGAAGCAATGTCATTAGCATTAATATCATTAATTCTTGATTGAGATGTCGCTCCACCTGTTCTGCCGCCAGTAATATTATTTCCACCACCATAGGTTGTAGAATTATTGATCGGCATTCCATCTACAATAATCAACGGCTGATTAGAACCTGAAATTGTATTTGCTCCACGAATTTTAATTGAAGTCGATGCTCCAGGATCACCAGCAGAAGGATTAACGATAACATTAGAAGCTTTAGCTGCTAGAGAGTTAGCCATTAATGATTCACCGGAACGAGTCATATCTCCAGCGTTAATAGATGAGCTAGTTGATCCTTGCTGATCGCGATTTGCTTCAAAACCTAAAGCGGTAACACTGATCGCTTGCAAACCAATCGCATCAACTTCTAATGAAAAATTCATTGTAACGGTACCACTTAAAGGTACATCGACATTTGCACTTTGACTTTTATATCCAATGTAGGAAGTAACAAGTGTAACTGTTTGCCCTTCAACTGTACCAGATGGAATATTAATTTGATAGGTTCCATCTGCACCAGTGGCAGCACCAACCGAAGTGCCATCTACAACAACGTTGGCACCGGCTAGAGGACTTCCATTAGAATCAGTTACCGAACCTTCAATTGAGGATTGTGCGTTCATAAGTCCCAAAAAGAATGAGAAAACGAACATTATTCGAAGATTATTTAACATATATCTCTCTCCTGCTATGTGTTAAATCTCAGCTATTTAACATAGTTGAGGTGTATTTAAAGTTATACAAATTTAATACTATGTTAATTAAATATGGTTAATTATTTAATTATTTAAAAAATTATATTTTTTCAATTTTAAAATTAAATAAGGCGTAAATAATGGCAATAACTGGGTTAATTAAATTAAAAAAGCAAAAAGGAAGGTAGCTGAATGTTGCAATCCCTAGAGAAGCAGACATAAATGCGCCGCAGGTATTCCAGGGTACCAAGGGTGAGGTCATCGTAGCGGAATCTTCAAGCGTTCTAGACAAATTCTTTGGGGCAAGCTTACGTTTTTTAAATTCTGTTTTAAACATTCTTCCGGGAATCACAATAGCAATATACTGATCTGCGGTTACAATATTTATTCCAATACACGTTCCAATCGTTGTGATTATCAAGGATGAGGTAGATTTGGCGAATGAAAGCAATACCTTGACTAAGGTGTTCAATAACTTGGTAGTCTCAAGCACAGCACCAAAGGTTAAAGCTGAAATGACAAGCCAAATAGTGTTTAACATGCTAGACATTCCACCTCTTGATAGCAGATCATCCACAACGGGGACACCGCTATCTATTGCAAAGCCAGAATGCAGAGCTGTCCATACTCCAGATATATTAATTAAATAATTAGGCAAATCGGTTTCCCCTACAAAATTACCAACTACCTCCGGCTGGAGGATTATAGCAAAAACACCACCGATCAAACCGCCAACTAACACCGTTGGAAATGCAGGCATTTTTTTAAATGCCAGAATGAAGACCACTAGTAAAGGTATGAATGAAAATAAAGAAATATTAAAGTTTTCATTGATAGTATTTTGAATGACTTCTAAACCAGCTACATCTTGAACCTCTGCGCTATTAATACCCATAAATAAGAAAATTATTAAAGCAATGACTAAGCTGGGACCGGTAGTCCATATCATATGATTGATATGGGTAAATAGATCGGTTCCTGCTACAGCTGGAGCCAAATTTGTCGTATCTGATAGCGGTGACATTTTATCTCCAAAGTAGGCGCCAGAAATAACAGCGCCAGCTGTAACCTCAGGGGATAATCCAAGACCGGTAGCAATGCCCATTAATGCCGCTCCAAGCGTTCCCGCAACTGTCCAAGAACTACCGATGCTTAACGCTGATAATGCACAAATGATACAAGCTGCAAAATAAAAAATAGATGGCGAGAGAATATTTAACCCATAATAGATCATCGCGGGAACTAAGCCTGACATGATCCACGTGCCAATCATCGCACCAACGGCAAGTAAAATCAATACTGCGCCCATCGCAGTTGAAATACCTTTAATTATTCCAGATTCAATTTCTTTCCAGGTGTAACCATTCTTTATTCCAATAATCGATGCAATTCCCGCACAAATAATTAATGCAATCTGGTTTCCACCATAAGATGAATTATCTCCATAAATATAAACGGATAAAGAGAGCATAAAAATCAATGCAAGAATCGGAAAAATTGCTTCAAATAAACTTGGGGTAGTTTTTGATCTTTGAGCTGTCATTTTATCTAAATTTTGGTTTTCTTTTTTCTACGAAAGCAGATAAACCTTCTTTGGTCTCATCTGTTTCAAATAACTCGCTGAAGCGATCCACTTCAAATTCGAGTCCAGAGTTTATATCCTTACCCATACTATGACGGATACATAGCAATGATTGAGCGATTGCATTCGGACCATTTTTTAAAATCTCCTCAGCTATCTCTTCGCATTTTGGTATTAATTCTGCAGTAGTAACTATGTGGTTTGCTAGGCCAATACGATGCGCTTCTGAAGCTGAAACCATCTTACCAGTGGTGATTATCTCATTAGCAATTCCATATCCAACAATACGAGGTAGTCTTTGCGTTCCGCCCCAACCTGGCAATATTCCTAATAACACCTCAGGCTGTCCAAATTTAGCATTATCACTTGCAATTCGAATGTGACAAGCGAGACTGATTTCGCAACCACCTCCAAGCGCAAAACCATTGACAGCCGCAATCACAGGCTTAGGAGAGGTTTCAATGGTTTTAGTTAAACTTTGACCTTTACGTCCAAAGTCATAGGCTTCATCTCTGTTCATCGTTTTCATCTTTTTTATATCCGCACCCGCAATGAATGCTTTATCACCTTCGCCTGTAAGAATAATTACACCAACCTTATCATCATTTATACAATCTTTAAGATTATCATCCAGCTCTTGAATGACATCAATATTTAATGCATTTAATGCCTCAGGTCTTGATACGGTAAGTCTTACAACAAAATCTTTAACGTAATCTTTTTTAATAAATGACATAAATATATTATTTCCTAAATGATCTGGTGAATAGAACCATGATAGTAAATATTTCTAATCTTCCTAGTAGCATACAAAAAGTAAGCATCCATTTACCGATTGGATTCAACAATGCATAATTATCGGTTGGTCCAAAAACTCCAAATGCAGGTCCAACATTTCCAATAGCGGATGCTGCAGCACCAAATGCCGATATTAAATCTAAGTTAAAAGTAGAAAGAACCAATGCGGTTAAAACAAAGATGGAAAGATAGATAAGAAAGAATCCTAGCGTATTGCGAACTATATCGTCATTAATAGACCTTGAGCCAATTCTAAGAGGTATAATCGCTCTAGAATGGAGCATTCTTCGAGTTTCCGACACAGCATATTTACCCAATAGAATTATTCTTGCGATCTTCATTCCTCCACTTGTAGACCCTCCCATTGCACCAAAGAACATTAAAAAGAAAAGCAATAATTGAGCAAAGTAAGGCCAAAGTTCATAATCGGCATTAGCATATCCAGTACCCGTCATAATTGCGATGGATTGAAACAATGAAATCATAAAATTATGATGAGACCAATTGGAATTTGAAGAAGATATGTTGATAAATATTAGTGCAGCTGCAAGCACTATAAGCATAAAATAGACTTTAAATTCATAATCTTTAAAATGAGCCTTAAAGTTTCCAGTGATCGCTCTAAAGTGAAGTGTAAAATTCACCCCTGCTAGAAACATAAAAATAATGAAAATATATTGAATTAATGGACTTGAATATGAGGCAATACTAGCGTTTTGTGTGCTAAACCCCCCAGTGGGCATTGTGGTAAACGCATGGCAAACTGAATCAAACCAAGGCATACCAGCTAAACCCAAAAGCATTGTTTGAAGTATGGTAAATCCAACATATACCATCCAAAGAATTTTTGCCGTTTCCTTAACTCTGGGTTTGATTTTGTCTGCTACAGGTCCAGGAACTTCTGCCTTAAATAGCTGAACACCACCCACGCCCAAAAGCGGCAAGATAGCAATGGTAAATACAATAATCCCCATTCCTCCGATCCACTGCAAAAAGGATCTCCAAAATAAAATTCCCTTAGGAAGACTTTCAATTCCATCTACTAAGTTAGGAAGGGTGCTTATACTACCAATTATTGTAGCACCAGTTGTGGTAACTCCAGACATTGACTCAAACCATGCATCTGTATAATTAGGTATGGATCCAGTAAGATAAAAAGGCAATGATCCAGCGATCGCTACTGTAATCCAAGCAAAAGTCACCAAAGCAAATCCATCCCTACTTGAAAGTTTTCTATTTTTTCTGGTAAGAAACCATACCGGAATAGAAATCGACAAACATAAAGCCATCGAATAGAAATATCCGGATAGATCAGATTCATTATAAAGATAGGCAATCAAAGCCGGAAATAGCATCGATAGTCCAACAATCCCTAACATCGCAGCTAGGATATTCAGGATAGTCTTAATATTCAATCAAGACTCGAATAATTTTTTTAATTTTGATACTGCATTCGATTTAGCAAAAACCAAAACCTTATCCTCTTCTGTAAGCTGGGATGTACCACGCGCAATTGAAAGTTTTTCATGGTGATTAATTACACCAACTATACTGTCTTCGGGAAATTTTATGTCTTTCAAAGGGGCGGTTGTTACTTTACTTCCCGGTTCAGGGGAGAGCTCAATTACATCAACATCTATCTCATCAAATGTAGTTACCGATGATTCGGTTTGACTGCTTGAAATAAATTTTAAAATTGAATTAACAGTGGACATATTTTTACTTAATACAGCACCAAGGCCTATTTCTTGAACTATAGGCATATATTCAGTAGTGCTTAAGTGTATAACGGTTTGCTTAACCCCTAAGTGGTGTGCAAGCATACCTGATAGTAAATTTGTTTTTTCACTTTCAGTTACAGCTATAAAACTGTCAGCATCGTTAATATTTTCAGCCTTGAGCAGTTCAACATCTGTTCCATCGCCATGCAGAACCATCGTTTGTTCTAATTTTGAAGCTAACCATTCTGCTTTTTCTCTATCGACATCAATTAAGCGGACATTTAATTCATTTTCAAGTTCTTCAGCAATGCTCCTGCCAATTTTACTACCGCCTAAGATGATAATGGATTTTGTTTCGGTTGCTTCTTTGCCAAGCATATGCATTAGAGCGCTAAGGTGTTGTTTTTTTACAATAAAGTATGCTATATCGGAATGGCTAAAAATAAAATCAGACCACGGTACATGCGATTCGCCATCTCGAATAACGGTTACAATTCCAAATTTAAATTCACTATCTGCATCACAAATCTCACGAACAGTTTTTCCAACTACCGGAGAAGATTTTTCAATTCGGATCCCTATCATCTGCATTCTACCATTTTCAAAATCAGTAACCTGGGTTGCATAAGAATGATGAACTAGTTTAACAATTTCCCTGCACGCTTCTTTTTCTGGATGAATAACATGATTAATGCCAAATTTTTCTGGTTTAATGATAGAGTCTTGTGTGGTGTACTGTTGATTTCTAAGGCGAGCAATAATCTTATTTGCGCCAAGCTCATTCGCTTGTTGAGAAGCTATAAGATTGACTTCATCTACGCGTGTCAAGCATAATACATAGTCAGCTTCTTGAACATTGGCTTCAGATAAATTTCTAGGACTTGCGCCATTGCCTTCTATTACGATGACATCTAAGGATTCCGATGCCCGTTTGCACTTAGCTGGATCGATGTCAATAACAGTAATGTCATGATCCTCTTGGCTTAATGCCTTTGCGACATGAAAACCAACTTCTCCTGCGCCAATGATTACAATACGCATAATTTATTCTCAAAATTGAGAGATGGGATTTTAATCATAATAAATTAAATATTTCCATTTTATTTATTCTTTTTCTCGATGAATATCCGCACCTAATAATTTGAATTTTTCTTCAATTTGTTCATAACCTCTATCAATATGGTATACCCTGCTAATATCAGTACGCCCCTTAGCCATCAGCGCTGCAATTACTAAGGATGCGCTAGCTCTAATGTCAGTTGACATCACTTGTGCTCCAATTAACTCTTTTTGCCCTCTAATAATAGCCACATTGTTTTCAAGAGAAATATTTGCACCAAGCCTAATGAGTTCAGGCACATGTGAGAATCGGTCTAAATAAATTGACTCTGTCACTACAGACGTTCCATCCGCAATTGACATTAAAGCAATCCACTGCGCTTGAAGATCTGTAGGAAACCCAGGATGCACATCAGTGGTAATATCAACTGGCTTGATCCTATCATTTCTTTTGATTAAAATAGAATCAGTTTCTAAAGAAATATCGCATCCGGCTAGCTGTAATTTTTCCAAAACTATTGTCAAATGTTCTGGGTCAACGCTTTGCAGTTGAATATCACCTAACGTTGCTCCGGCCATCAAAAATGTTCCGGCTTCAATCATATCAGGAATAACCGTAACTTCGACAGGATGAAGTTTTTGGACACCGTTTATGGTCAATTTATTAGTCCCAACACCATCTATGTCTGCTCCCATATCAATTAAGACTTCACAAAGCTGAACAATATGTGGTTCGATAGCAGCATTTGTAATTAATGTTTGGCCTTTCGCCAAAACTGCGGCCATTAAAATATTTGCAGTAGCACCAACAGAAGCTATCTCAAAAGAAATATTTCCACCAGTGAGTTGATTTGATTTAGCTAAAATATATCCTTGATTAAGGTCAATTTTTGCGCCCAATCTTTCAAATCCTTTCAAGTGGTAATCAACCGGCCTAGGGCCCCACGCGCACCCACCGGGAAGCGAGACTTTAGTTTCTCCAAATCTTGCTAAAAGTGGACCCATAACATAAAAGGAGGCTCTCATGGTTTTAACTAGGTCGTATGGTGCTTCTAGCGAGGTGATTTCAGAAGCATCAATGGTTAGAATTGAATTATCGAATGTACACTCTGCACCCAGAATTGTTAATAAATCTATAAAGGTTCGCGTGTCTCGTAGATTGGGGACATTATTAATAGTAGTTTTCCCCTCAGCAAGCAACGCGGAGGCCATAATTGGCAATACCGCGTTCTTTGCTCCAGATATCTTAACTTTACCGCTTAGAGGCTTACCTCCATTGATAACTAGTTTATCCACGCGCTGTTGGGCTCAAATTATCTTTACTATCCATAACCTGAACGATAGAATCTTCACCGCTAAAAAGCTTGGCGATAGCTTTAACTTTCTGCTTTTCATTAAGATATATAGTTTCAACATAAGTTTTATTTTCCAGCACTTTTTTTCCTACATACAGATGATTATCAGCCAAGGAAGCAATTTGAGGAAGATGCGTGATACAAATGACCTGCTTGTCTTTACTAAGTTTTTTAAGCGCCTTTGCAACCTTTTCCGCAGCGTCACCAGAAATTCCAGAGTCGATCTCATCAAAAATCAATGTCTCTACCGGGTCATCGCCTTTTAAAACAGATTTAATTGAAAGCATTATCCTAGAAACCTCACCGCCAGAAGCAACTTTTGAAAGAGGCTTAATTGCCTCGCCAGGGTTTGCGCTTAAATAAAATTCAACATCATCATATCCTTTTGGACCATATTTAACGTTTTGATCGTTGTGCTTTATTGTCTCATCCTGAGTTTCTTTCTGATGAATTTCAACTTGAAATGTTGCGCCATCCATGTTCAATTTTTCCATCATTGCTTCAATTTGTTGAGAAAGAGATTTTGAAAAATCTTTACGCTTTTGACTCAATTGATCAGCTAAATCTGTATATTGTAAGATAAGGTCTGATACCCTAGCGTGAAGGTTGTTTATTACATTATCAAGTCCAGATAATTCATCGAGCTCTATTTGAATCTGCTCTACGTATTCAATAACAGATTTGATTGAACCGCCATATTTTCGCTTTAAGCTTTCTATAGACTGCAGTCTATCATTTATCTCATTTAATTTTGAAGAATCGCTATCAATATGATCTAAATATTCAATTAGGCCAGATGATGACTCTTGTATTGAAACAGAAGATTGTTTTAGTGCATCTAAAAAGTGAGAGAGTTTTTTATCGAACTTTGATAGGTTTTCAAGGTCATCGATTGCGGAATAAAGTTGTCGATAGATCGAATGATCATGTTCCGTGAGGCTTTGGTTAAGTTTTTGGATAGCCGCCACCGTTTCTTCAATATTATTTAGACGCTTAAACTCATTAGTCAGCTCCTCATCTTCATTAATTCTTGGACTTATTAATTCAATTTCTTTTAACTGAAACTCTAGGAGTTCTTTTTTATCATTAGATTCCCTAGACAGTGCTAGTTTTTCATTTAGCTTATCTTGAGTAAATATTAAATCATTATATATAGTTTCAATTTTTTTGAGTTGGGTGTCATTTTTACAAAATCGATCAAGGAAATCAATATGCGTACGACTATTCATTATCAATTGCTGTTCATTTTGACCATGAAAATCAGCCAAGCTATAAACAAGACTACGATAAGATTCCTCATGGATTGGCTCTTCGTTAATGAAGGATTTAGCGCGACCAGCTTTTGAAATTAAACGGCGATATATTTTTTCATTGCTGAGCTTAACTTCAACAACGGATCTTTCCTGGCCGCTTCTAACATCTGTCTTTTCTACTTTTGAGCCAAGGGCCAATGATAGTGCTTTTACAATTAATGATTTTCCTGCTCCAGTTTCACCTGTAATTACAGTAAACCCATCTAAAAAAGGCAGTTCTAACTCTCGAATAATCGCAAAGTCTTTTATATAAATTTTATCTATCATTTTGAGTAAGATAAACTAGAATTATTCCAATACTAAATCCAATACTATCGCTAAATACATCCATCAGGCTAGAATAGCGTCCCGATATAAATGATTGAAGATACTCATCAAAAAAACCAAACATAATACCAAATGGAATTAAGATTAAACCAGCCTTCATGGTTTGATTCATCATGCTTTTCATGGCCAGGACTCCAAATATAAGGTATTCCACAAAATGAATTATTTTATCGTACTGAAGCAGCCACATTTTTGGTAAGTCGCTACTTGGTGTTGCCGAGATCATTAATATGATCAGGGCATAAACAATGAGAAGAATTCTGTAAAATTTATAATTCATACTCAGATAATATGTTGGGGATTTCAATTAATAGATCGCTAGCAATCATACCTCTCTCACTAGTTTTTTTAGAAATAATATCTGCTGCATATCCATGTATATAAACACTTACCACTGTTGATTCAATTAAATTATAACCTTGAGATATAAACGAAGCAATCATTCCACTTAGCACATCACCCGTTCCAGCAGTAGCTAGCCCAGGGTTTCCGGAAGAGTTGATATACCCATAGTTGCCATCCGAAATTAGGGTTGGCGCATTTTTTGCAACAATAACACCAAGCTTAGAAGATGTTATCTTTTCAATATATGAAATAATATCTTCTTTAATATTTTCACTATTAACACCAAATAGCTTGCTTAATTCACCTATATGAGGGGTCAATACGTACTCATTTTTTAATTGATTGATAAGATTTTTATCA
>Ga0208261_1000350_pt1 | contig 18770 bp, 20 predicted proteins | sample Knorr_S7_td_DCM__FD_185595 | JGI IMG/M metagenome (GOLD analysis project Ga0208261, IMG submission 185595) | Marine microbial communities from Southern Atlantic Ocean transect - Knorr_S7_td_DCM_ad_131m_LV_B (SPAdes) (version 3) | ecosystem: Environmental > Aquatic > Marine > Oceanic | place...
ATGGATTAAGTTATTTAGAAGAATAAAAATTACAATATAAAATTACATATATGTTGGGTCTTCAAAGTAAAGTTCTTCTTCAGATAAAACTTTAATATTGTATTCATCTCTTAAATCTTTAATTGTTCGAGAAAAATAATTTTCAGGGATAAGCCAAGGCCATTTCTTTTTCATGAGTTTGACTCTTTTCCAGGCCATTATCTTTTGTTTTCTAGCTCTAAAGACTAATGAAAATATCCTCATTAAACCGTACTCTTTATATAATTTTTTATATAGTTGAGTTAGTTCGCCGCCCGAAAAAGCATACTTAAATGTTTTTTTCCAAGGAATACCACTTGTACCCTGAATAGCATATGTATCCAAAACACTCTCTTCTTCTAGAGAAAGCGCTATCCCAAAAATAACATGCTGACAATCATGCCCAAGAAGAAATTGACGATATCCCTCATCTAGGCCGTTATTTTCATCGCCAGTAAGTTTTGCTTCTGGACCAATATGATCTAAATATTCGTCTAAACCTTGTTTAAGTGTTAACTCGCAATCTTGTTCTTGATACTTTAATCTTTTCATTTCAATAACTTATTATTGTTCTTTTTTCATTAAATACCATCTTCTATGATATTTTTCAATTTTTTTGAAGAAGTGGCTCCCCGGGCCGGACTCGAACCAGCGACCCAATGATTAACAGTCATTTGCTCTACCAACTGAGCTACCGGGGAACAGTTGGATGTTTTTTAGCAGATGATTTGTATTTTTTCCATATTATATTTATTTAAAATTATTATTTAACATTTCGTTGATTTGACCGAAGAATGCAAAAAAAGGTATAATAAGCAATGAAGTTTATTTCTTTTCTAAATAAATGTGGCCCATTATTTTTTGGATTGTTTATTTTAGCACCAGTGCTTGTTGAAATTATGAATTTATATAATTTTTCGTTTCCAATTATATCGAATATTTACTTTGCTCTGCTTCTAGGTTTTTCCTGGGGGCTTATTGCTACTATTAGAGGAAGTTGGATATGACTGAGTCTTTGTTACGTGAAGAACAGGAGATAGCTAGAAAGTATCTTTTTAACGATACATGGATTTATGTAGTATGGGGCATTAGTAATTTTCTTATTTGGATATCTTTGTGGCCAATAGCTTTTATGAATATTCTACCTTTATGGATTATATTTATTATCGCTACAATAAATTGTTGTTTGGCATATCTTCCATCGCATGAAGCGCAGCATGGTAATATCGTTAAAAGGAATTCTCCTTATTTTTGGATTAATGAACTGGTAGGTTATATTTCAGTTATACCTCTTTTAACTGGATATAAGCTTCTAAAGGAAACCCATATGCTTCATCATAAGCATACAAATGATCCAAATAAAGATCCTGATATAGGAACAAAATCTAAAAACTTTATACATTCATTGTGGGTTTGTGGTGTTTTACAAAGACAGCCTAATGCTGGTTATGGCCTTCAATCAGATTTCTACAAAAAAAATATAAGCAGTAAGGCATTGCAAGAGCATTTTGTGTTTTTCTGGTTTCATTGGGCTTTATTAGCATTTTTAGCATTATCTGGTTATGGATTAATAGCATTATCAATTTGGTGGTTACCAAGATTAATAGGTACTGCATATTTACAAATTACTCTATCATTTTTACCTCATAAACCAATGGAAAATAAGGGTAGATATAACGATACTCGAGGGTGGAAAGCCTATACTGGAACTATACTTACACAAGGTATGGAGTACCACATAATCCATCATTTATATCCTTCGATACCTTTACATAAAACACCAAGTGCATTTAGAGATATGAAACATATATTAGAAAAGAAAAATTGTGTCCTCGATGGCGGTATCTAATACAAAGGATTAAAATGACATTAACTAATTTACCAAAAAATAAGAAAGCTATTTTATTAAAAAGACCCGAAAATGAAATTACAGATGATTTGTTTAAAATAATTGATGAAGAATGCATCGAGCCTAATGATGATGAGCTTCTTATTAGAGTTGATACAATAGCTATTGATGCATGGATTAGAACAACATTTGATGAGGGTAGTTATCATGATACATCGCAGCTAAATCAAGGAATAGGTGCTTTAGGAATCGGTGAAGTTTTAATTAGTAAATCTGATAAATTCAAGGAAGGTGATTTTGTAAGCGGTCCAATGGGGGCTCAAACGCATATTACCATGCACTCTGCAGCCTATCAAAAGGTTGAGAGCAATAGTTCAGATCCCGAGTTAAATATTGGCTTACTTGGTTTGACAACCGGATTAACCGCTTATTTTGGATTAATTGATGTTGGAAAAGTTAAAAAGGACGAATTAGTTGTTGTCTCAGGAGCTGCAGGTGGTGTAGGCATTATTGTTTGTCAATTAGCAAAAATTAAAGGTGCAAAAGTTATAGGAATAGCTGGAGGTGAAGAAAAAAGTAACTTTCTACTTAATGAAATAAAAGTTGATTATGCCATTGATTATAAAAATCAGAATGTTAGAGAAGAATTAGAAAGTATAGCTAAAGATAAAATTGATGTATTTTTCGATAATGTAGGCGGAGAAATTTTAAATGATGTTCTTAATAATCTAAACACAGGAGCTAGAATTGCTATATGTGGAGCAATTTCACAGTATAATAATTTTGATAATATATTAGGCCCTAGCGCATACCTTAAACTTGCAGAAAGATATTCAAGAATGGAAGGCTTTACAGTTATGCATTTTTCAGAAAAATTTCCAGAAGCCATAAATGAATTAACTAAATTATATAATAATGGTGATATTATTGTTCCAACTCATTATGAAGAAGGCATTGAAACCTTTTCTAAATCTATTCAAATGCTATTTAATGGAGGTCATAAAGGAAAGCTTATGGTGAGGATGTAAATGACTGATATTAACCATGAAGAGGTAGATTTAACAGATGTTGAAATACAGCAATGCCCTTATGATGCTTATAAAAAATTAAGAGATAATGCTCCTGTTTATCAAGATCCAAAAACAGGTTTCTTTATTGTTACTCGTTATGAAGATGTTAGAAATGTTCTTAAAGATACTGAGAATTTTAAAAGCTCGTATGGAGCTGCAGGGCAAAAAGCCGAAGGCAATATTAATACGGAACATGTAAATAAAGGCACTCAATTATTCAAAGAAAAAGGCTGGGTTCCAGCACCTACTCTTGCTGGTAGGGATGATCCAAATCACAAAGAAATGAGATCAATTTTTGACCAAGCATTCAGACCGGGTAAAATTAAAGAACTAGAGCCAAATGTTGAAAGCTTATCCTATGAGCTTATTGATGCATTTTTAGATGATGGCTACTGTGATTGGGTTAAACAATTTTCTATTCCTCTTCCTTTAAAAATAATAGGCATTCAAATGGGGATAGAAAATGAAGATGATTTGTGGAAAATTAAAAAATCTACTGATGCTTTTTTTCATAGAATTGGAATGATGTTGTCGCAGGAAGAAGAGCTAGAAACTATCGAGCGAGAAATAGAAGGGCAACATTATTTTCAACCTATTTTTGAAAAATTAAGAGAATGCCCTAATGACACATTACTTAGTGAGTTGGTTAATACTGAAATTGAGGAATGGGGTAGAACTCTTAATGATAATGAATTACACGCAGAAATGATGGCGGATACCTTTGTTGGCGGAAGTGAAACCACAACAAATGCTTTGTCTGCTGGTATAAAATTGCTAATCGAGAAAAAAGATATATGGGGTATGCTCAAAGAGAATTCAGATAAATATTTGAAAGTTTTTGTTGAAGAGGTATTAAGGCTTGAATCACCTGTTCAAAGTTTGATGAGAAATACTCATAAAGATGTAGAATTAAATGGAGTAAAAATTCCAGCTGGATCAATAATTAATGTTAGATATGCTGCTGCAAATAGAGATGAAAATTACTTTGAGAAACCAGAAGAAATTAATTTAGAAAGAAAGAAAGCTGGCTCTCATATGGCTTTTGGTTCAGGCATTCATCATTGCTTAGGAGCGCCTCTAGCAAGAAGAGAGTTATATTGGGGCTTTAAAGCAGCATTAGATTCTTTTGAAGATATGTGGTTTGCCGAAGGAAAGAATAATTTTAAGTATCATCCTCATTATCTATTGAGATCTCTTAAAGAACTTCATATAGAGTTTACTCCAAATCCAAAAAGGTAGAATAAATTGAGATTACGCCAAATTTGTTTTGTTGCAAAAGATCTTGAAAATGCATTAAAAAACTTTTCTTTTATTATTGGGTCTGAAGTTTGCTTTAGAGATGAAGGCGTTAGTCATTTTGGATTAGAAAATGGTTTATTGGAGATTGGTGGAAATTTTATTGAGGTCGTTTCTCCATTTAAACAAGATACAACCGCAGAAAGATTTATGTCTAAAATGAATGGTGACGCGGGATACATGTTGATATTTGAGTGCGAAAATGCAGATCTTTATAGGCAGAAAGCAGAAAAATTTAATATTAGAAGTATTTGGAAAACTGATTTAGAAAATGGAGTTAAGGCTACTCATTATCACCCTAAAGATATTGGCGGATTAATTATTTCTGTTGATTCAATGAACAAAAAAGATTGGCAAGATAAAAATTCATATTGGCAATGGGCTGGCGATGATTGGCAATTGAAAACAAACAATCAATGTTCAATTTCGTCTATATCTATGAGTTGCAAAAACCCAAGTAAATTAGCAAATCAATGGGGGTCTTTTCTCGATCTTTCTGTAAATGAATCTGGAGACATATACATTATTGAAGGAGCTGATTTCAAAATTTTCTTTATGTATGATGATATTAAGAGGATAGATTATTTGTCACAACTAACTTTAAAAATTAATAATTCCGAACTTAAAGATAAAATATTTCAAAAATATAAAGAAAATGAAATTGAAATTTGTGGCACTAAAATAGAGTTAATATAATTATGAAACTTATTTCCTATAAAACAGATGAAGAAGTACAAATAGGAGCTCTCAGAGATGGTGGAGTTGTACCTTTTTCTCAAGATAAAGAGATTCCGAAGAATATGCTTAATTTTTTAGAGGGTGGAACGAAAACATTGAATAAAGCAAAAAAGCTCTATAAGGAATCTGATATCTCTATAAAATTAAACAATATTAGAATAGTAAAGCCTATTAATCGACCGCCAAAGATTATTGCAATAGGTTTAAATTATGCAGATCATCTAGAAGAAATAAGAGCTTCTGGAAGAGATATGGCAACGCCAGAGGTTCCTATGATTTTTAATAAACAATCATTATCAGCTAATGGTCCTTATGATGACATCCAAAAACCTTTTGTTTCAGACAAATTAGATTATGAGGGGGAGCTTACTATAGTTATAGGAAAAAAATGTCGACATGTTAAAAAGGATAATGCGGAAGATGTTATTGCGGGATACACCATCGGAAATGATATTAGTGTTAGAGATTGGCAAATGCGTGTACCAACTTTTACTATAGGTAAATCATTTGATACTCATTGTCCGTTCGGACCATCAATAGTGACTAAAGAAGAGATTAAAAATCCTCACGATCTTGATTTAATAACAGAAGTAAATGGTGAAGTTCGTCAAAAATCAAATACTAAACATTTGATATTTAATTGCTATGATATTATTGAGCATCTTTCTACTGCCTTTACACTTGAGCCAGGAGATCTTATTCTTACTGGAACACCCAGCGGCGTGGGTGTAGTTGATGATGTATTTTTGAAGAATGGAGATATTGTTAAGGTTTCAATCTCAGAAATTGGTTACATTGAAAATAAAATAATTAACGAACCATTTGAGGGTTAACATGGGTATATCAGTTTGCAATGAACCAAAAAGAAATAATGTTAAACTTGATAAAGAAAGGCAAAAGCAATTAAAAAAAGATTTAGCTTACTTTAAAAAAAAATCTAAGAACAAGTAGACCTTATTCTTCAACAAAACCCTTGAAAACCTTTAAATATTCAATAAATTTCTCGCTTAATCCTTCTTTTCTTAGATGTTCTTTAGGTGAGGGCGTATCAATAGGAATAAAATTCTGATTCTCTAAAACTTTATTTGGAAAATCATGATGCAAAATAGCTGCTCTTCCTACGGTAACAAAATCAACATTGGATGAAATTATTTTATCAACATCTTCTCCAGTTCTTATATTGCCAGCAACAGTCAGAAGAACTTCTTTTCTATTTAATTCAGTAAAGTGTTGTAAAAGAGTTTTACCCTTATGCTCTTCTTCAACGGGGTCTTTAAATGAATCCCATAAAGAAATATCTAAAAAATCAATTTTTCCATCATCAATTAACTTTTGACATAGTATTTTACTTTCAGCTAGCTTAATTCCAAATCTTTCAGCAGATAGCCTTATTCCAAGAAGAAAATCTTTTCCACATTCTGACCTTATGCCGTCAATAATTTCAAAAATTATTCTTGATCTATTTTCAAGTGACCCACCATACTCATCTTCTCTTTTATTAATTGATGAACTTAAAAACTGACATAAAATATATCCATGCGCGCCATGCAATTCTACACCATCATATCCAGATTTTTTTGCTCTTACTGCTGCATTAATAAAATCATCTCTTAAAAAATTAACTTCTTCATTAGATAACGATCTTGATTTAGTTTCTTCATCTGCTGAAGGGCAAACAGGCTTCTCACCAATAATATCCTCAGGAGATCTCATGCCTGCATGATGAAGTTGAGCTACAGATAAACTTTCATATTTTCTTATTTCATCAGTAAGTCTTTTTAGTCCATCTATATGTTTATCATCAAATATTCCTAACTGACCTGGAAAACCTTTACCTATCTCTTGAACATGTGAAGCGCAAGACATAGTAATACCAAAATTACCTTTTGCTCTGAGTGTAAGCCATGTAAATTCGTCATCTGATAATTTTCCATCTTCAAAACTTTGTGTGTTTGTTAATGGTGCTAACATAAATCTGTTTTTCATACTTAATCCGCAGGGAAAAACAATACTATTATTTAATTTATTCATATTATTGAATCCTAAAAATGGAGGCCACGATCAGATTCGAACTGATGTCCACGGCTTTGCAGGCCGCTGCGTAACCACTCCGCCACGTGGCCTCATTTGTGGTATATGTATAGTTATCATTTGAATGTTCATATTTGAAGTAAAAATAAGGCTAATTAGAAATTCTCTTTACTTTATTATGTAATTATTTATAAAGATGACGCATGCGTCATTTTTAAGGTGTTACAAATGAATAAATATATAATATTAGGTTTAATAGTTATTTTAGGCGTGAGTAGCAATACTAAAGCAGAAACATTATCATCAGCCCTATCAAAAGCTTATATTAATAATCCTATAATTAACTCTAAAAGAGCAGAATTAAGATCATTAGATGAGAATGTTAGTGCTGCTTCTTCACAATTTTTTCCAAGCATTGAGGTTGTTGGAAGTTATAGTGAAAATACACTTGAATATGGTGAATTAAATAAAATTAAAACTAACCCTTTAGCAGGATCACTTCTTATTAATCAAAAAATATTTTCAGGCGGTAAATTAATTAATGATAGATTAAGCGCAATAAATCTTGTTGCTGCAGGAAGACAAAGCCTTAGAGACTCAGAGCAAAGTATTTTATTTGAAGCTGCTCAAGCTTATTTTAATTATTTGAAAACTGAACAGATTGTGAAATTACAGCAGAATAACTTTGAAGTGCTGAGTGAACGATTAGAAGCTACAAAAATACAATTTGAAGTTGGCGAATTAACATTAACTGATGTTGCGCAAGCAGAAGCAAGGTTATCTCAGGCACAATCAAATTTAGCTGATGCTAGAAGTCTATTAAAGGCTAGGGAAGCGGATTACAGATCAATAATTGGATTAAATCCTAATAACCTTGAAGAATGGAATAAAGAATTTGATTTGCCAAAAAATGAAAATGAAGCAATTTCGATCGCTTTAAAAAATAACCCTCAATTAAAATATTATGAAAGCATTGAAAAATCATCTGGCTACAATGTTTCATCTAAAAAAAGCATGCTTTCACCTCAATTATCATTAAGAGGAGAATATATTTATGCGGAAGACCAATCTTTTCTTATGTCCGATGATATTGACCAATATCAAATTACAGGGCAAGTAAAAATACCTATTTTTTATGGTGGATTGAATTGGTCAAATATAAGGAAGGCTCAAGAAATTAATTCAAGGGATAAATATTTAATTATTGATGGAAAAAGAAAGATCAGAGGTTTTGTAAAAAAATCTTTTGCTGAATATAATGCTTCAAAACTTAGAATTTCAGCTACCGAGAAACAAACACAAGCAACTGATATTGCGCTTGAAGGTGTTAAGCAGGAATTTCAATTAGGAACAAGAACGACTTTAGATATACTCGATGCTGAGCAAGAATATTTAGATGCTAGAGTTTCATTAGTGACTGCAAAAAATGATTCAAATATATCTCTTTTTCGGCTGTCTTATTATTTAGGAACATTAACTCCAGAAAATCTTAATATGGATATAATAAAATATGATCCAAATAAAAATTACAAAAGAGTTAAGACAATTAAAATTGGCCCTAATAGAATTAAAGTAATAGGAAATGTTGATTGATATCATTAATCTATCCTATAAGATGTGTTTATGAGTCAAGATAACGAAAAAGACGAACCATCAGTAGATGAAATATTATCATCCATTAAAGATGTTATTGCTAGCGATAAAGATGTATCGAATAATGAAGAAGATAATGATGTCGTTGATGATAATGTTTTTGAACTTACAGATATTATTGATGATACAGAAGTTGAAGAAGATACAGACATTCAAGATAATAACGATAATATTGCCGATATATTTGAAGGTGGAGACATATCTATAGATAATGTTATTAGGGAAGCTGTAAAAGATTCTATCGAGGATTGGTTTTCAAGAAATCTAAGACCAATTGTAGAAGAATCTGTTAAACAGGAAATATCAAAACTATTTAAAAAACGTAATTAAAATGCTTAACAAGAGTTATGATCCTAAAGAAGCGGAAGCTAGGCTATATAATTATTGGGAAACTGAGGGTTATTTTAAATGTGGCTTAACAAATAACCAGCCTTTTTCAATAGTAATTCCACCACCCAATGTCACTGGTAGTTTACATATGGGGCATGCATTAAATAATACACTTCAAGATATAATTGTTAGATACAAAAGAATGCTAGGTGAGGATGTTTTATGGCAAACTGGAACTGATCATGCAGGAATTGCTACTCAAATGGTTGTTGAAAGAAAGCTTGATTCTGAAAATAAACCTTCAAGGATTGAACTTGGGAGGAAAAAATTTATTGATGAAATCTGGAAATGGAAAGAAGAATCTGGAAGCATAATTACTAATCAACTACGAAGGCTAGGCGCATCATGTGATTGGAGTAGAGAGCGCTTTACTATGGATGAAGGCCTTAGTCTTGCAGTCAATAAAGTATTTGTAGATTTATATAATGAAGGCTTAATCTATAAAGATAAAAGGCTTGTTAACTGGGATCCACAGTTAAGAACAGCTATATCTGACTTAGAAGTTGTTCAAAAAGAAGTTGATGGTTGTCTATGGTACATAAATTACCCAATCAAAGGCTCTAAGGAATCAATTACAATTGCAACAACAAGACCAGAAACAATGTTTGGTGATACAGCAATAGCTGTTCATCCAAGTGATAATAGATATGCAGATCTGATTGGAAAAGATGTTATTATTCCTATTATCGGTAGATCTATAAAAATCATAACTGATGAATATGCTGATCCCGAGCAAGGTAGTGGGGCTGTAAAAATTACACCAGCACATGATTTTAATGATTTCGAAGTTGGAAAAAGAAATAATTTAGAAATGCTGTCTATCTTGGATATAGATGGTAAATTAAATGAAAATGTAGATAAAGAATGGCAAGGTCTTGATAGATTTGAAGCGCGATCAAAATTATTGAAAATGCTCTCTAAAGAAGGTTATTTAGAAAAAGAAGAGAAATATAATAATTCTGTTCCCCATGGTGATAGATCTGATGTTGTTATCGAACCTTATTTGACAGAGCAATGGTATGTAGATGCAAAAACATTAGCTAAACCAGCTCTAGATTCTGTGAAATCAGGTGATATGAAATTTATTCCATCTAATTGGTCAAAAACTTATTATGAATGGTTAGAAAATATTCAACCTTGGTGTATTTCTCGTCAGTTATGGTGGGGACACAGAATACCTGCATGGTACACAAAAGATGGAAACATAATTGTTGCTCATAATGAGAAAGAGGCTTTTTCGATTGCAAAAAAAGAATTTGGTAAAGATATAGAAATTTATCAAGATGAGGATGTTCTTGATACTTGGTTTTCTTCTGCGCTGTGGCCTTTTTCAACTTTAGGTTGGCCAGAAGAAACTGTGGAAATTGAAAAATATTATCCTACAAATCTGCTTGTAACAGGGTTTGATATAATATTTTTTTGGGTTGCCCGCATGATGATGATGGGGATTCATTTTATGGGAAAAAGACCTTTTTCTGAAGTGTATATCCATGCTTTAGTAAGAGATGAAAAGGGTCAAAAAATGTCGAAATCAAAAGGCAATATTGTCGACCCCTTAGATCTTATAGATAAGTATGGAGCTGACTCACTTCGCTTTACTCTTACTGCAATGGCAGCACAAGGAAGAGATGTAAAGTTATCTGAATCTAGAGTTCAGGGTTACAGAAATTTTGGTACTAAAATTTGGAATGCATCAAGATTTTGTGAAATGAATGATATTAATAATTTCAACAGTTTTGACAAAAATTCTCTTGAGTATCCACTAAATATCTGGATTTTAAATGAATTTGTTGAAATGCAATCTCAATTAGAAAAAAATTTAACAGAATACCGATTTAATGATGCTGCAAATATTATATACCAATTTATTTGGGGAACATTTTGTGATTGGTATATAGAGTTAATTAAGCCCCATCTTTCAGAAGAAGATGACAAATACGCCAATGAAATTAAAGAAACATGTTCATTTATATTGGACTCAATACTAATCTCATTGCATCCATTTATGCCATTCATTACTGAAGAAATATGGCAAAATATTAAGAAGAGAGATAATCCATTGATTATTCAAAAATGGAGAGAGATATCCTTAGCAGATGGTCATAATAATTTAGGTGATGAAATAAATGACTTAATAGAAATAATTTCAAATATCAGATCAATAAGAGTTGAATTGAATATAAAACCAAAAGAAAAGCTCGCAATAGAAGTTATAAATAACTCAGAAGCATTAAAAATAAAGAATTTGGAGTTTTATTTATCTAAAATTGCCAATATTTCATATATAACTGAAGTTTCAGATTTTTCTGATAAATCAGCTAAATTTAATGTAAATAATTCTCGATTCTCTTTACTTATTCCTACTAGTATTGATCTTACAGCTGAGCTTAGCAGGGTAATTAAAGAAGAGGAAAAGCTTGAAAAAGAAATAAATTCAATATCTAACCGCCTTAAAAATAAGGATTTTATTGCTAAAGCACCGAAAAAAGTTGTTGAAGAAAATAAAATTAAAATAGAAGATATGATGCAGAATAAAGAAAGACTATCATCGTCAAAGGAGCTTATTAAGAAGCTTATTAAATAATAATGAGTAATGATATAAAAATAAAAAAAAGGAAAAATTGTCCTTTATGTAATGCCGAAAATAGTGAAATTAGTATTTTAATGCATGATAACTGGGAATTAGTAGAATGCTCAGAATGTTCTTTTGTTTATATGCCTGAAGTTCCAGTATATGAAATGATGAAAGAAGAATTTGCCTGGGAGAAAAACTTTAGTCCTTCAAAAGATATAAAATTATCAAAAAAAATAAGAAGATCTATTAAAGGTTTAATAAAAAGAAATAAATTATTGTTTTTATTAGATAAATATATAAAAGAAGGCCAAGTTCTTGATATTGGATGCGGTTCAGGTATTAAATTTGATGATATTCCTCAAAAATTTATCCCATTTGGAATAGATATATCAGAAAAATCAGCCTTTGAAGCAAAAACCAACTTTGAAAAAAGAGGGGGAACAGCTATATGCGCCCCTGCCACAGATGTTTTGAAAGAATATGGTAAGAATAAATTCAAGGGTGCAATCTTAAGGTCATATCTAGAGCATGAGCATCACCCATTTGAAGTTTTAGATGAACTTAAGGAAACATTAACTAGTGATGGAAGTATAATAATAAAGGTTCCAAATTATGCTTCAGTCAATAGAAGTGTAAGAGGAAAAAATTGGTGCGGCTATAGATTTCCTGATCATGTAAATCAATTTACACCATTTACTCTGACGAAGATGGTAAAAAAAGCAGGATACAAAATTATAAAGTTTAATTATTTAGATAAACAGATTACAAGTGATAACATGTGGATGGTAGCGCAACCAATTTAAGATTATTAAAATGAAAAAAAGAAATTTTGACCATAGTAAATTACCCAGTAGGCATGTCAGAGTAGGCTCTGAAAAAGCCCCTCATAGATCCTATTATTATGCAATGGGTTTGGATGAGGATGATATAGATAAACCTTTTATAGGTGTTGCGACATGTTGGAATGAATCAGCTCCTTGTAATATTTCCCTAATGAGGCAATCTAAGAGTGTTAAAGAAGGTGTTTCAAAAGAGGGTGGAACCCCAAGAGAATTTACAACTATTACTGTAACTGATGGAATTGCTATGGGACACCAAGGAATGAAGTCTTCTCTAGTAAGTAGAGAGATAATCTCTGACTCAATAGAGGTATCTATGAGAGGTCATTGTTATGATGCTTTAGTTGGAGTAGCAGGTTGTGATAAATCCTTACCTGGTATGATGATGGCAATGTTAAGATTAAATGTTCCATCAGTATTTATATATGGAGGCTCTATCCTTCCAGGAAGCTATAAAGGAAAAGATGTAACAGTTGTTGATGTATTTGAAGCAGTAGGCGAATTTTCTGCAGGTAAAATAAGTGAGGAAGACTTATATGAGTTAGAATGTGTGGCATGTCCAAGCGCAGGATCATGTGGAGGACAATTTACCGCAAATACTATGGCATGTGTTTCTGAAGCAATAGGACTAGCATTACCTTACTCAGCTGGACCTCCTGCGCCAGATGAAAGTAGAGATAAATATGCTTTTGATTCTGGAAAAGCTGTTATGGATTTACTCGAAAATAATATTAGGCCTCGAGATATTGTTACAAGAGAGTCATTTATAAATGCGGCAGTAGTCGTTGCGGCCACAGGAGGATCAACAAATGGAGCATTACACTTACCAGCAATGGCTAATGAAATCGGTATAGATTTTGATTTATTTGATGTAGCTGATATTTTTAAGTCTACTCCATATATTGCAGATTTAAAGCCCGGTGGTAATTATGTTGCAAAAGATATGCATGAAGCTGGAGGAGTTCCTATGCTATTAAGAACTCTCTTAGATGAAGGTTTTATAAATGGTGATTGCCTTACGGTAACCGGTAAATCAATTGCAGAAAATATATCAGAGGTAACATTTGATGGTACTCAAAAAGTAATTTATCCAGCAAATAAACCTATTACAAAGACAGGTGGTGTAGTTGGATTGAAAGGTAATTTTGCTCCTGACGGCGCAATCGTTAAAGTTGCTGGAATGGATAATTTAAAATTTACAGGTCCTGCAAGATGTTTTGACTGTGAAGAAGATGCTTTTATTGCTGTAGAAAACAAAAATTATAACGATGGTGATGTAATTGTTATACGTTATGAAGGTCCAAAAGGAGGCCCAGGAATGCGAGAAATGTTATCAACTACTGCAGCTCTTTATGGACAGGGAAAAGGAGATAAGGTTGCATTAGTTACTGATGGAAGATTTTCAGGCGGAACTAGAGGGTTTTGTATAGGTCATGTTGGCCCCGAAGCTGCTGATGGCGGACCGATTGCCCTCATAAAAGATGGAGATATAATATCAATAGATGCGGACTCAGGAACTATAGAAGTTGATTTAACTAAAGAAGAATTATCAAAAAGAAAAAAACAATGGGTTAAACCGAAAACAGACTATAATTCTGGTACATTATGGAAATACTCTCGTCAAGTAGGTCCAGCTAGATATGGTGCGGTAACGCATCCAGGCGCTAAAGAAGAAACCCATTGCTACGCTGATATATAAACTTAAAGATCGATTTCAGCAATTATTGGAACATGATCTGAGGGCTTATTCTTATCTCTTTCTTCTTTATCAATAACTATATTGCTAATTTGATCAGCCGCAATAGGTGATGCCAAAATATGATCTATTCTAATTCCCTCGTTTTTTTGCCATGCTCCTCTTTGATAATCCCAAAATGTAAAGTCTTTTGCTAAAGGATTATATGCTCGATACATATCATTTAAACCTAACGAAACAATTTCTCTAAATTCTTTTCTCGTTTCAATAGTAAATAGAGCATCATTTAGCCATTTATCAGCATCATAAGCATCAATACTTTCAGGAATAACATTAAAGTCACCAAGTAAAACAAATGACTCATCTCTAATATTTAGTGAAATTAAGTGTTCTTTTAAAGCTTTCATCCAATTTAATTTGTAATCAAATTTATCACCAGGGTAGGGATTGCCATTGGGTAAATAAATATTTGATATACGAATTACTTTTGAATTTACGGAATGAACTGTTTCTATATACCTTGCTTGATCATCATCAAAATTTGGTATTTTTGTTATACTTTCCTCTATTAAAAATTTTGATAATGTAGCAACTCCATTATAACTTTTTTGACCATTGATTATTAAGTTGTAGCCTAAATCTTCAAAAGGCTCTCTTGGAAAGCTTTCTGTAACAACTTTAATTTCTTGAAGACATAAAATATCTGGATTTTCTTTCTTAATCCATTCGAGAATATTATCAATCCTTGTTCTAACCGAATTTACATTCCATGAAGCAACCTTCATTAGACTGAAAAAGAAGTTCCGCAGCCACAAGATGATGTGGCATTTGGATTATTAATTTTAAAAGATTTTCCAATAAGTTCATCAGCAAATTCTATTGTTGAGCCATCTAGATAAGGAATAAAAGCTCTGTTTATTAGAACTTTAACACTATCTTTTGATAAAACTATATCATCATCATTGATGTTGTTATCTAAATCGATTTTATATGAAAAGCCCGCACAACCACCTCCAAGAATTTCAATTCTTAGATAAGTATCTGATTTTTCATTCTTAATGATTTCCTTAATTTGCTGAGCAGCGCTATCAAGAATCTCAAAATTAATTTCTTTTACCATTAATTTCCAGGCAAATTACCTGCTCCTAATCTTCCTAAGTTACCAAACAATTGTTGAAGAATAGTAAGCTCTCTTCCTCTTGTTGGTGTAGAATTTGAATTAAAGGCAATTATATTTCCGTCTTGTAATCCATATTCTTCTAAATATGTAACCCTACTATCATCATTAAAACCAACAGTTATTATTCTTCTCTGAGAAACACTTGGCTGATAAAATGCGGTAGTTTCGGCTTTACTATAAATATAGTACCAAGTCTTAGCATCAATAGTAGATGTTGTTGATGGTGTTCCTAATATATTTAAAACTTGCCCAGCATTTGTTTTGCCCACCTCTATTTGCGAGATAAGCTTATTATCAAAGACATATCCTCTATTTTCTACAATTGGTGAACAATTGATTATTGTAGAACATAGGGCAACAAATATAAATTTTTCAAAAACTAATTTCATATCTATATATTTACATTAAAATAAACATTATTAGAAATGGTCTTTTATTACAACTATGTCAATATTTCAAAATTAAATGTTTAAAAAATTTAAAAATCTATTTTCTTATAAAAAAGTAAATTTTAAAGAATATAACTTACCTCATGAAGCGCTTTACAAGAAAATACTTGTTCAGTCATACAATGATTGGTTTTTCAATGACTTAGAAGTTAAAAACGATATTAATGGAAGGTTTGAAATTATCATTCTACATATTTTCATTATTTTTAATTCTTTAGACCAAAATAATAATGAAAATAAGTTATTTAAACAGAATCTATTAGAAACATTTATAGATGAATTGGAGTCAACTTATAGAGAATTGGGAATCAGTGACAATACTTTTTCTAAGAAAATGAAAATTGCAGCTAAATCAATGTATGGAAGATTAAGTATTTATTCAAATACAATTAATGATAGGAAATCTTTTGACGAGGCCCTTTTAAGAAATATCTGGCCTCTAGATAAAGAGTTAACTAATAAAGTTCATAAATTAAGCGAATATGTTTATAAAAAAATACATAAGTACAACAATAAATCTTATAAAGATATAATTGAAGAATCAAAAAGGGAGTTTTAATTCTTTAAAATTAATAAAGCTTGTCAGATATAACAAAAATATCAATTGATATGATGGGAGGTGATTTTGGGCCAGAGGTAACCGTTAAAGGCTTAAATCATGCTTTAGATCAGATAGACAATGTTCATGCAAACTTATTTGGCAATGAAAATGAAATTCATAAAGTTCTAAAAAAATATCCATCTTTAGAAAAAAAATTAACCATCTTTCATACTGAAAACTATGTTCCAATGGATGCTAAACCTGCTGATGCAATTAGAAGAATTGGAAAAGACTCATCTATGTGGATGAGTATTGCTTCATGCGCTAATAATGAGTCAGATGTTGTTCTCTCGGCAGGGAATACAGGTGCGTTAATGGCCTTATCAAAATTAATATTAAAAACAGTTGATGGAATTGAAAGACCTGCAATTACAGCTTTATGGCCTAACCCAAAAGGAAATTCAGTTGTTTTGGATTTAGGGGCAAATATTGATGTTTCACCAAATCAATTAATTCAATTTGGTATTATGGGGTATGCATATGCTATTTGTGTTTTAAAAAAAGAAAACCCAAAAATAGCAATCTTAAATATAGGTCATGAAGAGATTAAGGGATCTAATAATCTTCAAGAGGCCAATGATAAATTAAACAATATCTTTAATGATAATTTTATTGGTTTTGTTGAGGGTGATGATTTATCAAAAGGTACTGCAGATGTAATTATTACAGATGGTTTTACTGGTAATGTTGCTTTAAAAACAGCTGAAGGAATTGCCAAACTTATTGCTTTTTATTTAACTGATAGCTTAAAATCTAGTCTTACAGGAAAATTGGGAATGTTTATTGCTCAAAATTCCCTTAAATCTCTAAAAGATAAGATTGATCCTCGAGGAAATAATGGTGGTTTCTTTTTAGGCCTTAATGGATTAGTAGTTAAAAGTCATGGTGGAACTGACTTTTTAGGTTTTTCAAACGCTATTCAATTTAGTGTAAATCTTGCTCGTTCAGATATTTCTAAGAAGATAAGTGATCTCATTGAGGAAAATATTTAATGTCAGGCGAAAAATTTTTTCGATCAAAAGTTATAGGGGTAGGCGGCTATTTACCAGATAAGGTTGTAACTAATGATGAGCTTTCTAAGACTGTAGAAACAAGTGATGAATGGATTAAGGAAAGAACTGGAATACAAGAGAGAAGAATTGCTGATGAATCTGAAACTACTTCATCGTTAGGAATTCAAGCTGCAAAAAATGCTATAAAAAATGCAGGAATTTCTTCGCAAGACATAGATTTGATAATTTTAGCTACGGCTACTCCCGATAACACCTTTCCAGCAACAGCAACATCAATTCAATCTGGATTGGGAATAAAAAAAGGATATGCTTATGATGTGCAAGCAGTATGTTCAGGATTTGTATATGCCCTTGAACTTGCAGACAATGCAATAAGGCTTGGAAAGTCTAATTACGCATTAGTCATTGGTTCAGAGACATTCAGTAGAATTCTTGATTGGAATGATAGATCAACATGCGTTCTATTTGGAGATGGTTCAGGAGCTGTAGTTTTAAAATCTACTGATGATAGCTCTTCTAGCCAAATTTTAAGTAATCATCTTTATTCTGACGGTGATTACAAAGATATGCTTTATGTTGATGGAGGTCCATCCACTTCAAATAATGTTGGTTTTCTTAGAATGGATGGAGGTGGTGTCTTTAAGCATGCTGTAAAGAATATTTCTTCATCAATAATTGAGGCTCTTGATACCAATGATATGACAATTGAAGATATTGATTGGTTTGTACCTCATCAAGCCAACTCAAGAATTTTAGATGCTGTTGCTAAAAAAATAGGTATAGAAAAAGATAAGATTATTGTAACTGTAGACAAGCACGCAAATACATCTGCAGCATCTATACCGCTAGCCTTAAATGAAGCTATTTATAATAATAATATTAGCAAAGGTGATATTGTATTATTAGCAGCAATGGGGGGAGGTTTTACATGGGGTTCAAGCTTAATTAGATGGTAGTTAAAGCTTGATTTTAATGAATTATCATAGTTTTATGTGATATTAAATCGAGAGGGGATATGTCTGAAACACTTACTCGCGCAGAACTGGCGGAATTAATTTACAGTGAAGTTGGAATTTCAAAAACAGAAGCTTCTGAAATAGTTGATCAATTTTTTGAAGAAATAATTTTAGATTTAATTGATGGGAATTCAGTGAAATTAACATCATTTGGAACTTTTTCTGTTAAACATAAAAAAGAAAGAATTGGACGAAATCCTAAAACAAAAGAAGAAGCAATCATTGATGCAAGAAGAGTTATTTCGTTTAGAGCAAGTAAAGAATTAAAAAGAAGAGTAAACAGCTAAGATTATTATGAATAAAGGACCCGATGCCTATAGAACTATTGGTGAAGCTTCAAAAGAAGTTGGAGTTGA
>Ga0208261_1000351_pt1 | contig 18766 bp, 18 predicted proteins | sample Knorr_S7_td_DCM__FD_185595 | JGI IMG/M metagenome (GOLD analysis project Ga0208261, IMG submission 185595) | Marine microbial communities from Southern Atlantic Ocean transect - Knorr_S7_td_DCM_ad_131m_LV_B (SPAdes) (version 3) | ecosystem: Environmental > Aquatic > Marine > Oceanic | place...
AGTCACAATTTAAAAGAAACACTTCACAAAAGCATTATTTTAAAAAATATATGCTAATAAATTCCTATACTAAACTATTTTTGACTCTTCAATTATTGGGATCATTTCATTAAAAAAATTGTCATCAAAAACATAATCATTACTGATCCCCCACATTAATTTAGATTCTTCAACAAAATTCTTTAAATTAACCAGACTATGTTTTACTTCATTCCAGTCAATGTTCATAGATTTGGGTCTTATATCAACACCAATTTTATTTATAATATTTCTTAATTCTTCACTTCGCTGTTTGTGCATCATACAGCCAATGACAATTCCAAGACAAACTGCCTGTCCATGCAAAAAGATTTTTTTTGTGTGATATTCTAAAGAATAGAATATCAGGTGTTCGACTCCTTCAATGTGTCTTGGATTCCATCCACTACTGCAGTATGAACTCCCACCCCATTTTAGTGCATCTATCATTATTTTGATTCCCTTGTCAGTCATGTTTTTTATTTCCTGATAATTATCAATTACTGCTTGTGCTTTACTGAGAGAGATGTTTGCCAATTCCTCATCATATTCCCATTGCTTTTCGAGTTTCCCTTTGTCTCTAGCATACTGCCAATCCATTACTCCAGTAATAAAACACAAAATGTCACCAATTCCTGCTGTATTTATTTTGATTGGCGCAGACTTGATTATATCCAAATCGACAAATACGCATTCTGGGATAGACCATCCAACATACCGGACAACATTTTCAATTCTAACAGCTGATCTGTGACCAAAGGCAGCATCTACACTTAATGAAGTCGGGAACTGAAAAAAAGGCTTATTCATTTTCCAAGAGAAATATTTTGCGACATCAATTGCCTGTCCCCCTCCAAGACCAATGATAGAACTAAATTTGCCTAATTTAGATATTGAATCATCAAGTATTATTTTGTCAGTACTCTCTACAAATATGACCTTAGTTGATGGGTCGAAATATTTTTTATAAATAGGCCACAAGTCATCCATTGTAATTACTAAAAATGGTGCATGCGCTACATTATTTATTTCTTCTAATAAATTTCTTCCAATGACCGTATTAAATTCCATTATTAAATTATTATTAAATTATTATTTTAACTTTCAATATAGCATCTTTAATATTTGAGTTTTTTGATTGCTATATCTATTTTTTCCAAAGCCTCGTTCAAGGTTAATTCATCATGAGCTTCAGAAATTGTGAAATCAGTATGAAAATATAGTCCATTTTCAATACAAATATTAAAAAACTTTCTAGTTAAGTCTCTGTCTACTCGATTTAAGTCAGTATATTTATTTATTGGTTCTTCAGTACCCAGAAAAATATGAAATCCTGCTCCAAGATGTTGAACTACTGCAGGCAGTCCTTTTTCACGAAAAAGTGATTTTAGTTTTTCGTAAAATTGGTCAGCCCTGAATAGAAAATTTTTGTAAAAATCTTCTTTCATTAGAATATCTAGACTGGCATTGCCAGCAGCAACTCCAAATTGATTCCCAGAAAAAGTCCCTCCAGCTACGACCGGATTAATTGGATCCATAATGTTCTTCATAACTTCTTTCTTTCCTGCAACTACTCCTAAAGGGACATTGTTGCTGAGTGCTTTCCCAATTATACAAATGTCTGGTACAACGCCATAATATCCTTGACCACAAGATATACCTGTTTTAAATCCAGAGAGTACTTCATCAAAAATCAATACAATCCCGTATTTTTTTGCCTGTTCCTTTGTAAAGTTGAGGTATTCTGGAGTTGTTAGGAAAACTCCATTGTTATAGTCAATGACATTCATAATTATTCCAGCTACTTTTCCTTCCTCCTCAAGCAAAACCTTTTCTAGAATCTCGAAATTATTCCATGGAATTGTAACAACTAGTGAATCCATAGCTTCAGGTACACCAGATGTCCTGCCAATTGTTTTTGACCGTTTCGAACCATCGTTGCTAAGATCTAATTTTGAAACAAGGTTATTTGCAAAAAGGTAGTCCTGACAGCCATGATAATGACCATCTATTCTAATAATTAAGTCTCTATTAGTGTGACCACGGGCAAGTCTTAAAGACAATAGAGTCCCTTCAGTTCCAGAATTAACAAAACGAATTTGTTCTGCAGCAGGTATAGATTTGCAGATTTTTTTTGCAAGATTAACAGTTGGCCAGTCATCAAAACCTGCAAAAAATCCTTTTTCAATCACCTCATGAAGAGCAGATTTGACTTCATATCTGTCATGTCCCAGAATTACTGATCCATTGCACATGAAAAAATCAATAAACTCTTTCCCGGTACAATCAGTAAATCTTGGTCCATGAGCTTTATTTGCATACATTGGAAGTCCATTGTAGAAATTAGCTCTGAAACTAGAAGACATGCCTCCCGTTATAAAATTTTCAGCCTCTTCTTGAATTTCATTTAATGATTTATTAGTCATTCTTATTTTACGGAGTACACCCTATTTAAACTGGTAAGTGAAAAAAATTTCCAATATTAAAAGGATTTAAATAAAACATATTTAAATCATGATTACTGTTATTACTATAAAACACTTTATTCATAATAATTTTAATGAAGTTTATTTTTTAATTTATTTCATTAATAAATTTAAATTTCTATAAATTGGCACTTTTCAAGACTTCAGGATGTTGATTATTTTCAATGAGTATTTCAATCGTCCTGCATATAACAGCATTAAAAATAGCAACAGTTGAGATAGTAGACACAGGACCAAAATTTTCTTTAAAATCTGGGTGGCTCATTGAAGCATCCCCTAGTGGAACATGGGAATCAATGATTATATCACATAGCTCGAATAACCGCTTACCGCTTGAATGTCGAGACTCAACATTAGAACTGTGCTGAATTGATGTTAATGCAACCGTTTTACAACCCATTGATTTAGCTGTAATGGCCAATTCGATGCCATAAGCGTTTCTTCCTGAATTGGAGACTACAACCAAACAGTCTTTATTATTTGGTTGGTGTTCATTTAATGTAACTTCTGCAATCCCGGAAATTCTTTCAAGATGAGTAGACATTTCTGCATTTTCAGTGATCAAAAGTGATTTGAGCCAGATTGGTTTTATAGAAACAAGACCCCCCGCACGGTAAAAAGCTTCTTGTGCGACAATGGATGAGTGGCCACTGCCACTAACAAAAATTCTTCCGTTTTGTTGGATGCTCTCATAGAAAAGTTTAGCTGCTTCTTCCATTTTATTAGACTCATGCTCCAAAATCTCCTCCAATAGGGCACCAATTTTTTTGAAGTAAGTCTCATTGTATTTAGTCATTTTTTATTTTAATCAGTTAATTATAGTTGGTGGATCATGAATAACCCATCTTTAGATGGGGTAACTTGAAGTTTTTTATATCCGATTTTTTCGTAGAAAGATTGTGCGTTTAAATTGTTGATTCCAACATCCAGAAAAACTCCTTTTATTCCTAAAACTTGTAATTTCTCGTGCAGAGTTTCTATCATCCGCCTTCCGTTTCCTTTTTTTCTAGCACGAGGAAGAAGATCAATATGCAAATGAGCAGGAAAATTGTTTAAACTATCAGGGATTGAAACTCTAGGATTATGTATTAACGCAACAATTTTTTGATCCATATCCCATTTTTCGGGATCACCATCTGGCATTGGGAAACGTTTTTGATATTTTGGTAGCCATTCTTCAGTCATTTTTTTAAAAAATATTTTTGTGTCTTTTGTTCCAAGAACATAACCACAGATACCAATTTTATCTTCCAGAACAAATGCCAAATCTTGCTCAAAAGCGACGTATGGTCCTACATAGTATATTCCTAATGCTTCATGATTATTATACAAATTGCGGGCATCCTCTCCATAGTTACCTGTACGAATACAGATATCGTAAAGATCATCCATGTCACTGATTTTTGCTTGTCGAATAATATATTCCTTAGAATTCATTGCTGATTGCAAAGTTTATAGTATTTTTTGATTTAGTATTTTAGGTTTTTAAATCTTTGATTTTTTAACAACGTTAAAAAGATTTCTTATAAATTTCTGGCAATTTAAATTTTTTTAATTTTACATGATTAATAGCAATAGTATGAGATAGATAAGATAAAATTATTTTATCTTGTAATGGGATTTGACAAATTTAGATGTTAGTCTAACCTTTTAAAGAACCTAATGTCAGTCCTTTGACTATATGTTTTTGTGCAATTATGACAAAAAATATCATTGGAATTAATGCTAATATTGAGCTGGCAGTCATTCCACCCCAGTCTTTTGAAGCGTACCCTCTAAATTGTGCAACTCCTAATGTAATTGGATGAGCTTCACTAAATGTTAACCCTATAGCAATAGCTAATTCATTCCACATCCATATCCCATTAAGTATAGCTGTGGCTACTATGCCCGGAAGTATTAGTGGAATATAAATTTTGTAAATGGTCTGAAAAGGCGAGCATCCATCAATAAGTGCAGCATCATCTATTTCTTTTGGAATCTCCTCAAGAAAACTTCTTAACATCCAAATTGAAAAAGGTAATGCATGGACTTGATACATCAGTGCAAGTCCAAAATGCGTATCGTACAAACCCAATGTCTGGTAAATTGAATACATTGGAAGTACAAATAAAAATTCAGGCAACATATATGCTAATAATAGCCACTGCATAAAAGTTTTTTTGAATCGTATTTGATATCTTTTTAATGCATATGCTGCAAAAATTGCGATTACTACTGATAATATTATTCCAAAAAATGTAATTAATAATGAATTAAAAAATGTTTCTCTAAAAAATTCATTATTAATTGTTTTTGTATAGTTATCTATTATAGGTTCAAAGAAAAATTTTGGAGGTCTCGTAAAACTATCATTTTTCGATTTAATTGAAATAAAAAAAATCCAAATGATAGGTAAAGTGGTGAATATAATAGCAATGAGGCTCACAAAATAAGCCGGAATATAATGTTTTAAAGAATGATATTTAATCATTATTTCTTTTTTCAATTAATGAATAAATAAAAGTAAGACTTATAACAACACTTGAAAACAAAATCATAACAGTCATAGACTTACTCATTTGCAAAAACCCAAATGCTAAGCGGTAAGAATATGTTTGGACAACTTCAGTTGATATCCCTGGGCCTCCTCCTGTAATTCCCCAAACCAAATCAAATATTTTCAATGTATCGATTGATCTAAAAATTATTACTAACAACACCAGAGATCTGATCATAGGCAATCTTATAAATCTAGTAATTTGCCATTCGGTTGCACCTTCAATTCTTGCGGACTCGATAGGTTCTTGTGGTATACTTTGTAAACCAGCAAGGATGATTATAAATACAAAAGCTGTCTGCCACCATACATCAACTCCTATTAAAGTTGGCATAGCAGCATCTGGTGAACCGAAAAAACTGGATTTTAGTCCAATTTTTTTTAGATAAAATGGAATTACACCAAATAGATTGTTGAAAATAACCTTTGACATCATCGAGACTATTATTCCTGATACCATCAAAGGGATAAGAAGTATTGTCCTGATAATAGTAGACCCAACTTTTATTCTGTCTATGTATAAAGCTAAAATGATACCCAATGTAACTTCAAAAAAGCAGGCAAATGAGGCAAACAGGAAAGTATTCTTGATTACGACCCAAAACTCTTCATTTGTCAAAAGAAAGATATAGTTTTCTAAACCTACATAATCTCTTTGTTCCCCCCAATTCCAATTATAAAAACTATTTATAAACGAATAAAATAGGGGATATATAGATGTAAAGGCGAGTAATAAAATGGAAGGAATTAAAAAATAATAACCAATATTATTTTTCATAAAAAAAGGAGGGGACTAGCCCCTCCCCTTAGACTAAAAAAGATTAAAATTATTGTGAATTATACTTTTTAAAGGTTTTATTAGCTTTTTCTCCAGATTTCTCTGCACTCATTCCACCATGAATACGATGTATCGTATCAACGATTTCCAAGGCATACTGGCTCCAACCTTTTTTCATAACAACAGAGCTTCTTGTAGTTTTCATGGATTCAAGAGTTGACCTTACGTAATCTGGATTAAGAGTTTTGGTGTAAGTAGGGTTACTCCAAGTTGACATTCTTGCTGCACCACCATGAAAGGCCCCAATTTTAGGCTCATTCTGTTTGTTTGTCATGTATTGAATGAAATACCATGCCGCATCTTTTTCCCTTGCATTTGCAGGCATTCCCAGACCCCATTGCCAGTGAGCTGTGTAAGACTTACCACCTTTAACTTGAGGAGGTAGAACTGCATAACCAGTATTCCCTCTTGATGGTGAATCTTTCTCTTCAAACCAGGGTCCAAATAATGATGCATCTACAAAAAAAGCCGCAAGGCCTCTCTGAAAAGCAGTGCCGGCCTCATCCCAATCGTATGCTTTTACATCATCAGGACCAGCACTCATTAAACCTGCATATTGACTTAACCCCCTTTGTATTGCTGGGTGATCCATTTGTGGATTATTCCAATTACCTTCAAACCAAATATTTTGTGGATAGCTGACATTACGATCACCCCACGCGTTGTATACAACACCTGTTATAGTGTCAATGGCAGTATCAGTTCTTTTACCACGAACTACCATTCCCATTACATCGCCATTTGATGAATGTTTTACTTTTTTGGCAGCTAAAATCAGATCATCAAAAGTTTCTGGAACTTTGCCACCAAGGTATTTGTTAACATGATTCTTGTTATAAAATAAAATGTAGGATTCAAATGATGCTGGTATGCAATAATGATTTGATCCTGGCCCGCCAGGAAATCTTGTTGACTGAAGAAAACCGTCTGGGAAATCTCCTAAATCGTAATTTGAAGCAGTCTTATTTGAATTTTTAATGTAACCATCCAGTGGTTCTAGCAAATTAGCAAGATACTGGTTAAATGCAGTTGAATCCATAGGACAAAAATGTACATCAGCTACACCTTTACCAGCTCTTAATGCTACTTCCATTTTGTCAAAATAAACATCTTCAGCTAATGCATTCACCCTAACTTTGATGCCAGTGTCTTTTTCAAACTGAGGAAGAACTTCTCTAATCCCTTTTAAAACAGGATGTTCACTCATGAGAAAAGTTATTGTTTTTCCAGAATGAGCCTTCCAATCCATCGCAGAGACGTAACTAAAAGCTGTAAATACAAAACAAATTGTTAACATGATTGCTATTTTTTTCATATAAAATCCTATGAAAGGTTAAAAAAATGTTAATTCCAAATTTTAAAGAATAAAAGATTAACCCGCATAAGCTAATTATCTTTGTAAAGAATGTCAAGAATAAATTAAGTACGGTCAACAAAAGCACCAATATTTTGCAAAGTAAAACTATTTAAGCTATAAACTGGATTGTCAAAAACTATCATTGGGAAGTTCTATTTGGATATTATTTGAAAGTTAAAGAAACCAATGAATATTGATGCTTTTAAAAAAAACCATTATAACAGGCGAGAATTGCTGACCTTTATTTCATTATTCGGGGTAATGGGAACAATTTCGTTTCTTCTTAATGGTTGCAATTTTTATAGAGGTTTCAGACAAATCGAAGGCGAAGTTCTACTTAACGGACGGAGGGTTAGCTCTGAACAGATGAAAGGTCCAGAAGGAGTCTCTGTTCCAAGTGATGCTTCTATCAGTACCGGTGCGCAAGCCTCTGCTGTCTTCGTTATCGGCAGGGATGCTTTTCTTATGAGAGAAAATAGCCGGGTTGAATTAAACCCAAACCTTCTTGACAGGAAAAAGAACGAAATTTCAGGATTTAATCTAAGATCAGGGGCTATTCTTTCTGTATTTGCAAGGAATAAGCGTACATTAAGAACTCTCTCAGCCTTGATAGGAATAAGGGGTACTGGAGTTTACATTGAGACTGATTCAGATAAAACATACGTTTGTACCTGTTATGGGACTTCCTATATGCAAGTTATAGATTCACCAGAAATCAACGAAACAGTAACTACCCTTTATCATGACCAGCCGCGTTCCATCTACTCTAGAGAAAAAAGAATAGATCACGCCCCGGTTATCAACCATTCTGATCAGGAGCTGATCCTGCTAGAAAGGCTGGTTGGGAGAGTTCCACCATTCGTTAAGCAGCAAAGGGACGAAGGAAGGGGATCTAATGGATACTGAGACTTTAATCTCATCACATTCTTTTAAAATACACAAAATTTTGATATAACCTTGTGCTAGTACCTCACATGGCAGACATGTTTTTGAAGAAATAATTTTTACAAAAATGGAATTTAAATGGAAATTGAACACCTTGTATTTCCCGAAGGTCCTAAGCGCGTTGCACCTTTTAGTCACGCAGTAAGAGCAGGTGAATATCTTTTTATCACTGGTCAGATGCCTACATTAAAACATGATAATACAAAACTAGTCGAAGGAGGAATTGAAGAACAAACAAATCAGGTCATGAAAAATTTAATTGATGTTTTAAGTTTTGCTGGTTCTTCACTCGAAAAAATTATATTTGCACGTGTATACTTGGTAAATTTTCAAGACTTCGATAGGATGAATAAAGTTTATTCCAGCTATTTTAAGTCAGATAAGTTGCCTGGTAGAACATGTATTGGAGTTACGGGACTTGCGGTTGGGGCACTAGTCGAAATAGACTTTATTGCAGCAACTTAGAAAAAATATGACATTGAATGTGAAACCATGAAAATTCCGTCGGATTCTCCATTACCGATCGCAAAAGGACAGCGCATTTCAGAAGATGTCCCCAATGACGGACTACTCAATAAAAAATCATTGCTGATTCATGAGGAGCCAGCAATATTGGAAGAATCACAACAAAAAATGGATGATCTCAGTCAGAATGACTGGGAAAAATTGTCAAAGTATCGGAAAAAATACAACCAGGAACAACAGGCTAAACAGGCTCTAGCCATGCTTGAGGTCCAAAAGGATGATCCTAGCTACGGATTTAGGGTAAACAACTATCGTCATTGTCTTCAAAGCGCTACTATGGTTTACAGGGACGGAGGTGACGACGAGGCGATAGTCGTGGCGCTATTTCACGACCTGGGCTTTAATGTTTGTCCGGACAACCACGGAGAGTTTTCAGCGACCTTGTTGGCCAACTATATTTCCGAAAAACATTACTGGATGCTAATACACCATGCAAAATTTTTGAACCATCATGCTAAGACGCATTCGTCAGTAGATTGGAACGCTCGTGATCAATACAGAGGCCATCCTCATTTTGAGTATACCGCAGACTGGGTTGAGAGATACGATCAAACCTCTATTCAGACACAGTATGATACTGCTCCGCTGGAGTTCTTCGAGTCTTTTGTTTATCGTTTTTTTAACAGACCCTCTAAGGGCATTGAAATACATCTTGCGCAATGAGTACATGGATTGAAATGCTCCCCGTGGAGAGTGCCACCGGATCACTAAAGGAAGCTTATGATCTGGCAAAAACACCTGCAGGAACGGTTGACAACGTAATGCGTATCCACAGTCTACGCCCGCACACTATGGTGGGTCATCTAAAGCTTTATCGAAGCGTACTCCACCATCAGGAGAATACACTGCCTCTGTGGTTTCTCGAAGCGGTGGGTGTTTTCACCAGTCTTCTGAACAACTGCGAGTACAGTTTTACGCACCACTGTACAAACTTGCGCCGACTGCTGAGTGACGACGAAAGATTTGGAACCATTGAAAACGCTTTGCGCTTTCATACTCTTGACGCAGCATTTTCAGGAAAGGAACTGGCATTGATGCGGTACACCGAAAAACTTACCATTTCTCCGGGTAAAGTTGAAGCAACAGACGTTGAAGACGCTAAATCTGAAGGAGCAACTGAAGGGGAAATTTTGGAAGTCAACCAGGTCTGTGCATACTTCTGCTATTCAAACCGTACCATAAATGGTCTTGGTGTAACACTCACAGGCGATACAGTTGGTTTTTATAAAGAGTAGCAAAAATGACCAGGACTGAAGAACAATTTCTTCCTTAAAATAAAGTTAAAAGTACATATTATGAGCTACCCTCAAGCAAAAAAAATTGCAGTTGAGACAATCCCTATTATAAATGCAGGACCGCTCAGATCAGGGAAATTGTCAGATCTACGAAAGGTTGCAATGGAAATTCGACAGGCAGCTCAAGAGGTAGGATTTTTTTATCTCTGCAACCACGGCATTTCTTCAGAAGTTATATCGCAAGCATATGACGCTTCAAAGAGTTTTTTCATCAAACCAATGCAGTGGAAAAACAATTTAAAAATCAACTCAAACCACCATGGCTTTCTTTCTATTGGAGAGGCCAGGATGGAAAAAGCAAAAAAAGTAGACCTCAAGGAAAGTTTTGTTTGGGGACTTGATTTACCAGACAGCGATCCATCAGTAAGTTCAAAAAATCCTTTTCTTGGACGTAATCAATGGCCGGGAGAAATGCCAGAACTTAAAGACGGGGTTTATCCATTTTTTGAGTCAGGTTTGAAGTGTGGACGTGATTTGATGCGCGCTTTTGCAATTGGAATGGAAATTCCTGAAGAATCTTTCACAAAAAATTCTAATGAACCGATAGCACGTGGTTCTATTATCTATTACCCACCGCAATCTACGGATATGGACGAAACTCAATTTGGAGTTGCTCCGCACACAGATTACGGATGCCTTACTCTGCTTTGGCAGGATCATGTAGGTGGACTTGATGTTCTTAACAATGATGGAGAATGGGTTACTGCCCATCCAATTGAAGGGACGATAGTGGTTAATGTAGGAGATCTTTTGATGCGCTGGACTAACAATGCTTTTAAATCTACTCAACACCGCGTGGTTAACCGTAAGGGAATTGAACGCTATTCGATGGTGGTAGCTTGGGACCCTGATTTTGACACTGTGGTTGATCCTTCCTTAGTTTGCCAAAATGGTGAAAAGGCTCTGTATCCTCCTATTAAATGCGGAGATTATGTCCTCTCACGATTTGACTCTTCCTTCAGTTACCGTCAGTAAAAAATTTATATTTAAATAATCATCTCTTCGACGAAGAAGAATAATTCATTATTCACCCAACGAGAATAATTGGAACTGATAACTCTCTTACCTAACCTTAAGAGATAAAGTGCACGCTTAAGAAAGCTGAATTTGAAATTCTTGACTACTTAGAAAAACTCAAAGGGGAGGAGTGAATCAGAATTAATACAAACCAATTCACTCCTAAAGAAGTTACATACTCTTATAATTTCCCAACAAACTTGGGGGATTTACTTTTTAAGCCACTTGGTTTCCAGTTGATCGAAGAACCCGCGTTCAGTCTTGAGTATAATCCAGTGGTTTACATAATTGATCCATACTTGATCTTTTTGAGGAAGCAGCATTGCAAGAGGAGTGGGATTTTTACCTTTCTGAACAGGTACAATCATCAATTCTGGATACTGTTCAACAAGTTTAGCAGCTTCCATGTTACTGGTCATAGATATATTTGCGCGACCAGCTAGCACCTCCTGATAATCACGGGCCGGAGAAGAAACCTTTATGATTTTCGAGTTATCAAAAAGATCCTCAGCTCTTTTTTCCTGCACTGTACCCAAAGTCACTGCTACTGTTACGCTTGGATTGTTAAGATCTTCCCAGCTGTTGTACTTTCCCTTGTGCTTTCTGAGCATCAGTGGAACGTCCTCTACTGCAAAATAAGACCCTGAATATCCGGCAACAAGGGCACGCTTTGGACTTAGGGAAGCGCTAGATGTCATGTCATATTTGTCTGCAACTACACCGTTTACAAGCGTCTTCCATGTAGTTGGCACAAATACAACCTTAACTCCCATATCAGAAGCTAATTCATTTGCAATATCAATATCAAACCCTGTACGCTCCTTTGAATCAGGATCAATCATTGACATTGGGTTCCAATCACCTGTGGTGCCAACTCTTAGTTCACCATTAGCAAGAATACTTTGCAGCCTAGATTCTCCCATGGCCGGGGTTATCAATCCTGTAATAAATAAAAGCGTTAAAATACTTTTAAATAAATTTTCAATCATGTCTTTCTCCTAATAAGTTTAAATTTTTTCCCTTAGAGAGCCTTATTTGTTCCATGTTTTTACAGATTTTCAAAAAAGTGACTTTGCATTTTTTGTAACAGTCCAACATTCAAGGCTTGAAGAACGAGGCAAATAAGTCACAATATCGTATTAGAAAGAGATAATATTCAACTCTTTAAAAATTAAGCAGAAACTCTATCACTATCTTCTAAAAAGATCAAATGGTAAGTGCTGATATTATAAAAGAAATACCTGGAAAGTTTCAGAAGGGGGCACTTTTTAAAAGCAAATTATTTCTGTTCTTTATATTTGTATTATCTCTTTTATGGGGATTGGGAGGCTGCACCAAAACAGATTATACATGGGGATGGTATTCAATATCTCCTTGGCATCCCACTGGTTTAACAAACATCCAGTTCCTTATTAGTGGACTTGGTTACACCTTGCTGGTGTCGCTTTCAGCAATTGTGCTTTCGATTTTTCTTGGGTTGATTGTGACACTGCCTGCCCTAACGGATAACGCTCTTGCACGACGTATAAATAGAATTTATGTGGAGATCTTTCGATCCATCCCGATGCTTGTTATGCTTCTCTGGGTATATTACGGTCTGCCGCCAGCACTGGGTATTCGGCTGGACGTTCTTTCTGCAGGAATTTTGGGACTAGCTCTCTGTGACAGCGCCTTTGAGGCAGAGATATTCCGTGCAGGGATCCAGTCAATAGAGAAAGGTCAGCACGATGCAGCTGAATCTTTGGGACTGAATTACTGGAAAAAAATGAGACTGATTATACTTCCTCAGGCTATTCGAGTAATTCTTCCAGCAATAGGCAACCAGTTTGTATACATGCTAAAGATGTCTTCACTGGTTTCGGTCATTGGCTTGACCGAACTGACACGCCGAGCTGATGAACTTGTGGTCAGTCAGTACAGGCCTCTTGAAATTTATACCTTCCTAGTACTAGAGTATTTTTTGCTTATAATCTGTATCTCCTCAGGGGTACGCTGGATGGAAAAAAGATTGCAGACTGTTTAGATAAAAAAACTTATACTTGATTATGAAAATCTGTTTAAAGCAAATATCCTAAATGTTTCAGCTTACTTAACAAAAAAATCGATTAAATTAGATTGTTGAAGAAAAAATAAATTCAATGCAAACTTCCAGAAAAAACCCTATTTACTTTAATAATAGCTTTGTGCAACTGGGGGAAAAATTCTACGCAAAACTTAATCCGACACCTGTTGAGCAGCCCAAAATTGTTAAATTAAATGAAGAACTGTCAAATAAATTGGGAATTGACTTGGAAATGCTTGAGTTGGAAGACTGGGCATCAATATTTTCCGGAAATCGAATTTTACCAGGATCTGAGCCTTTAGCTATGGTATATGCCGGTCATCAATTTGGTCATCTTGTTCCTCAGTTGGGGGATGGGCGTGCAATACTTTTAGGTGAAGTAATTGATAATTCCAGTATCCGCAATGATATTCAGTTGAAAGGATCTGGCATTACACCATTTTCGCGTCAGGGAGATGGTAGAGCTGCACTTGGACCGGTACTTCGGGAATATATAGTCAGTGAGGCTATGAATGCTCTTGACATACCAACTACTCGTTCACTTTGTGCTGTAACTTCGGGTGAGCCTGTCTACAGGGAAACAGTTTTACCAGGTGCGGTCTTAACAAGGGTTGCTTCTGGACACGTGCGTACAGGCACTTTTCAATATTTTGCTTTGAAAGGTGATGTAAAGGCTATAACTGAGCTAGCGAATTATGTGATTGACCGGCATTACCCTGAGGTTAAAGAAAGCCCAAACACATACTTGAAACTACTTGAAAAAGTAATGGACAGGCACGCACTTCTTGTCTCAAAATGGCTGCATGTGGGGTTTATCCACGGTGTTATGAATACTGACAATATGGCGCTCTCAGGTGAGACGATTGATTATGGTCCTTGTGCATTCATGGATTCGTTCAACAAGACACAGGTTTTTAGTTCTATAGATCATTCAGGAAGATATTCTTATGGTAACCAGCCACAGATTGTTCAATGGAACTTGGCCAGGCTCGCGGAAACTATTCTTCCATTGATTGATAAGAATCAGGAAAGTGCTGTTGAGATGGCAAAGGAAGTTATCGAATTATATTCGGAAAGGTTTAAGGAATTTTGGTTATCCGGTATGCGTCAAAAACTTGGACTTTTTAATTCTGAACAAGAAGATGAAAACCTGATTGAATCACTGCTCAATATAATGCATGAAAATGAGGCTGACTTCACATTAACATTTCGTTGGCTTTGCGATGCTGCTGTTGATAAAAAAAATAACAAAAATATACTAACCCTTTTTAAAGATGCAGGAGCCTATGACAATTGGTCTGAAAGCTGGCGATCCCGTTTATCACGCGAATCAGCGTCTCCAGAAGAACGTGTAAAATTAATGCGTAAGGTAAATCCTGCTTTTATTCCTCGTAATCATCGCGTAGAGCAAGCTCTCAATGCTGCTGTTGAGAATTTAGATTTTGGTCCATTCGAAAGACTTGTTGATGTTCTCTCTTCTCCCTATGAAGAAATGAAAGAAAAAGACGAATTCATGTTGCCGCCGAAACAGGGAGAGCATGTTTTGCAGACATTTTGTGGAACCTGATAAAAAAAAGTTTTTTGTAGGGCAGATAAAAGATTAATTCAGAAAGAAGATAATTAAGACTTACATCCAGGGCATTGAGAAAGTTTTCAGGTTTGTGAAACTTTTCATAGCTTCAATCACACCTTCTTTGTAACCTAGTCCTGAGTCCTTGATACCTCCAAATGGAGACATTTCAATGCGGTAGCCCGGCACTTCCCAGATGTTTACTGTTCCATGGTTGAGTTCGTTGATGAATCGGGTAATGTAATCCAAACGATTACTGCAGACACCAGAAGATAGACCGAAACTAGTACCATTAGCTATATTAATAGCATCATCTATATCTTTGATTCTGATGATGGGTATGGCAGGTCCAAATGTTTCCTCCATGACTAGCTCACAATTCCATGGTACATGATCGACCACTGTTGGATGAAATAGAGCACCCTGCCTTTCATTCCCATGCAGTTTCCTTGCACCTAGTTTAACTGCATCCTTCACGCGACTCTCGAATAGCGTTGCGGAAGCCTCATCTATAACAGTCCCTACATCGGTTTGAGGATCACATGGATCTCCACATTTAAGTTTTGAAGCCTTATCTACGATTTTTTCCACAAGTGCATCTGCAATTGATTCTTCTGCAAGGATACGTTTGACAGCAGTGCATCGTTGTCCGGAATTTTTTGTTGCACCAGCAACAGCGAGGCTTGAAGCACGTTCCAAGTCCGCATCTTCCATGATAATAAGAGGAGCATTTCCCCCAAGTTCAAGCACCGTCCGTCGGTAACCAGCCCTTTCCGCAATATATTTACCTACCCTAACACTTCCGGTAAAGGTAATGAGATCAATATGGGAATTAGTAATCATTTCATCCCCAACATCTTCCGGTAGTCCGGTTATGACCTGAAACATTTCCGGAGGCATTCCTGCTTCACAAAGAACATCTGCAAGAAGTAAAGCCGTCAAAGGAGTCTTTTCAGTAGGTTTACATACCATTCTATTGTTGGTGGCAATGCTAGGTGCAATTTTGTGAGCCACCATGTTGAGAGGATGATTAAATGGTGTGATCGCGCTGATCACTCCCTGCAGAGGTTCCCTCTGTGTGAAAATCTTACGCTTTTGGCCATGCGGTGTGAGGTCACAGGAAAAAATTTGGCCATCATCCAAAATACAAAGCTGTCCTGTGAGACTGAAAACATCGAAAGCTCTTCCAACTTCATACAGTGAATCTTTTTTGCTTAGTCCTGATTCTGCAGTAATCAGATCTGAAATTTCATCACGGCGTGAGACCAGCAATTCAGCTGTTTTTGAAAGAATCTGTTGCCTCTCATAACGTGTAAGTTTCGGTTGAAAATTTTTTGCAATTTCCATTGCTTGATCAACCTGGTTTTCAGAGGCACGAGGAACGCTTCCAACTTTTTCGCCGTTGAAAGGGTTGAATACATCCAAATTCCCGTTTTCCCCTTCAACACTATTCCCGCCTATACGCATTTTTTCTTCAAGCATGTTTTTTATCCTCTGAATTAAAATACAGTTCCGTTCAGGGCATATTCGAAAATTTCCCTGCTGCGCAATTTATTCTCCTTTGCGCGGTTTGAATATTCTTCGTTAAGCGGTTCACTCAGAATGAATGGCACGTTGGCCTCATGAAGGCTTCCGTGCGTACGCAGGCGTTTCCCTTTCAATGCACTTAGGTCGTGATCTTTTTCACTTCCTCCGATTACGGTCCTTTTATCAGCAACCACGGCAAGATCACCCTCGCGATCTAGAGGTTGTTCCAGTTCTTTAGCTACGTTTTCTGCTGTCCATACTTTTTCTACTCCTTCGATAGTATTGACGATTTCATAGACTTTATTTAGATCATCTTTTTTCTGCAGGTAGATACGAATAAATCCGCCCAACGCACCATGATGACCTACAAATGCATCTGTGATGGGACATATAACCCTGCATGTCCCCGGCCCTAAGTTTTGATCGAGGATATCCTGCAACCAGATCACGTTAGGTTCTCCGCTTTCATTAGATTTGTCTCCCATTCCATGATCAGCAGTGAGGGCCACTAGAGCACCTAGCTCCTGTAAAATCCCGAATCGACGATCTAATTCAATGTGAAAATCATTGGATTCTTTAGAACCTGGAGCGTGAGCATGCTGGATGAAATCAGTAAGGGAAAGGTATAGTATGTCCGGTTTTTGTTCTTCCAGTAGTTTTATTCCTGCATCAATCACGAAGAGAGATAGTTCTGCAGAATACATATCAGGAAGAGGCTGACCAACGAATTCAAGCACATTTTCAATTCCGTTTTCTTCCATTGAACACTTGTCAGCATACTGGGATGAAAAACTTACTGATCCTCCGGAAAGGTCCATATCTTTTTGCAATTGTTTCCTCAATTTGTCTTTTGCGGTAATGGAAACCACCTTGGCACCTTCTCTGGAGAATTGACTCATGATTGAACGCGAGCGCAGCAATTCCGGTCCAGTCATAACTACCGGCTCTTGAGTTTCAGGGTCTATGAAGAAATTTCCTGAAATACCGTGATTTTCAGGCTCAGAACCGGTTACTATCGACATATTATTGGGGCAAGTGAAACTTGGCATTGAACCCCTTGCTACCTGATAAAAACCTTCTTTCATAAAGCGGGCAATGTTTGGTATGATGCCGTCTTGGAGTCCTGTTTGAAAGTATTCTGGGTCACCACCGTCAATACATACCACAGCCAAGGGTTTACGTGGTGAAAAATAATTTATATTATTTAATTCCATACAATTTCCCTTATATAATAATTTTTAGTTGATATGGTAAAATGATAGAAGAAATTTTCAATATATAACAAACAAATATTCAAAATTTCTTTAGCTATCTCACTAAAAGCGTCTAAATTGATGGCAAATCTTATAAATGATTTAGTCTATAAAGAAAATTTAATTTTTCAACATTTTTTCAACTTCTAGTGAGTGCAACTCCTCTTGTCCAATCATCTGTCTGGCATATTCCTCCAAATAAACTACCTTATCTTCAACAGAATTTAATAATTCATAATAAATGCTAATTGCATTTTTTTCATGCTGAAGAGTTTCTTTGAGGATATCATCGATTTCATGTTTATTTGATTCTTTGATGGAAATAGGATTTATAGGGGGATGTCCGCCTAAACCAGTAATATGCTCTCCAACTAAATCAGCATGATTCAATGATTCTTTTGCCTGTTCTCTAAAAAATTCAACAAGAGGAAGCCTATTTGAACCAAAAATCATTAAAGAATAATGTGTGTAACGGATAACACCTGCCATTTCTAATTCAAATATTTTTTTTAGTATTTCTAATACTTTTTTTTTGTCATAATCTCTTGATATATTAGACATAAGTCCCTTTCAATCTTTTGAATAAATAGAATTTAGATGTTTTGACTGGTCAATAAAACTTAAAACAATGGGAATCTAAAGTTCATTAAACTATAATAATAATATAAATTAGTAGTTGCAAATATTATTACGAAATACAAATTATCCGGATTATGGTTGAGTATAAATTTAGAGCGAAATTAGATGCTATGATAGTTTTGATTAAATATATAATAAATCAAAGAATAATTATTATATAACAAATGATTTACTTGGTGCGAAATTCAAAAGAAATTATTTCAAACAAAATTAAATTATTTCTTTTAAAATCTAATATAAGATATTCTAGATTATTATAAAAAATTATGAATTTTTCTGTTCAGTAAGGAAAAAATGAAAGAAAAAAAAGACATTAAGCTCAAGATATTTGAGACAGCACTTGAGATATATTGTGAAAATCCAACACAATTTTCTGTTAGAACTGTTGCTAAGGAGCTCAATTTGAAGAGGGAGGAGGTATATACTTACTTTTCCAGTAAAAATGCAATACTAAGATATTTCTACCAATTATGTTTCGAGGAATATACAAAACAGACAGATGAAATTGATGACTATAGTAACTACTCACTTGAAGAAAAGCTTGGCCATCTTGTCTACACTCACATTGAACTATTTCAAAAAGAGAAAGAATTTGTTGAAAGCAGCTTTAATGAAATTATCTATAAAGCTAATCCAAATAATGTATTTCAGAAATCTCTTGAAGAGCATTTAGAAAAAATTCTTGATGATTCTGA
>Ga0208261_1000353_pt1 | contig 18760 bp, 21 predicted proteins | sample Knorr_S7_td_DCM__FD_185595 | JGI IMG/M metagenome (GOLD analysis project Ga0208261, IMG submission 185595) | Marine microbial communities from Southern Atlantic Ocean transect - Knorr_S7_td_DCM_ad_131m_LV_B (SPAdes) (version 3) | ecosystem: Environmental > Aquatic > Marine > Oceanic | place...
GCTGCACAATTTGGATCATTTTTCTTTATGATAACCGGTTTTCATGGGACGCACGTATCAATAGGAGTTATTTTTTTATTTATCTACGCATATAAAGTATTTGCAGGTCACTACGAAAATGGTGGTAAAAGAGGCTGGTTTACAACTATGAAAGGTGATTATGTTGAAATAGAAATTCTTGGTTTATACTGGCATTTTGTCGACTTAGTGTGGGTTTTTATATTTGCATTTTTTTATTTATGGTAATTTAAATTATGGCTAAAGCAGAAAAAAAAGAACAGGTTGAAACATCTTCATCTACACATAAAATTGGAATATATATGTGGATTTGGGGCTTGTTATTTGTTCTAAGTTTTTTTTCTTACATGGTTGATTGGTATAATTTTCAAGGTCTTCTAAGATGGTCTTTAATATTGATATTTATGTTCTTAAAAGCAGGATTAATTATGGCTTTCTTTATGCATTTATTTTGGGAGAGGTATGCATTAGTAAATGTACTGTTATGGCCAATGACAGCAATAGCATGTTTTATATTTCTTATGGTTGCAGAATTTGAATATACTTTATTTTCAAGAGCTTTCTATTTTGTAGTTGGAGGAGGACTATAAATTTATGGATGGATATGATTATTTAGCTGGATTTTTATTATTATTTGTTTTTTTTATTTATATAACTTGGTTTGGTTTTTCTGTTAAAGTTGAAAACGAAAAAGATCAATCTGAAAAAATTTCAATAAATCCATACGATCAAGTACCTTTTCATAGAAAGTTAATTGATAAAAAAAATCATAAAGTAGGAATATTTGATTTGGGAAATCATATTCTTATAATCGGTCTTATCCTAATCGTAATTTTTGTATCCCTTAATGTTGAATAAAAGTGACAATCAACATAATAAACAAAAAAACTGTTTCTTTTAATCTAACATCTTATTTAAAATCTTTATTACAATTGATGAAACCAAGGGTTATGTCTTTGGTTATTTTTACTTGTGCTGTTGGTTTGTTAACTTCACCAAATAAAATTCCTTTATTTGAATCATTGATTTGTATTTTTTTTGTAACAATTGGCGCTGGCGCTGCGGGTACATTAAATATGTGGTATGAGGCAGATCTAGATAAATTAATGACCAGAACATGTCTAAGACCAATTCCAACAGGAAAAATCAGCAAAGATCAAGCTTTGATTTTTGGAATATTTTTATCAATTGTTTCAGTCATTGGGTTATATTACTTTTCAAATTTTTTATCAGCTTTGTTATTATTTATAACAATTACTTTTTATGTTTTTGTTTATACGATTTGGCTAAAAAGAAAGACTCCACAAAATATTGTTATTGGAGGTGCATCAGGAGCATTACCTCCTGTAATAGGTTGGACTATTGCAACAAATTCATTAACTTTAGAACCTGTTACATTTTTTTTAATTATATTCTATTGGACGCCATCTCATTTTTGGGCGTTGAGTCTATATAAAGCTAAAGATTATGCAAAAGCTAAAATTCCTATGTTACCAATTACAAATGGCATTGAAGAAACAAAGAAAAGAATTTTTGTCTATTCACTCTTTATGTTGCCAATAGTTATAATTCCTTACTATATAGACTTTGTAGGCAAAATATTTCTAATAACATCTTTATTGCTAACATTTTATTACAATTATATTTGTTATGATTTATTCAAATTTAAAAAGAATAGATTTGAATTAAAAAAGGCCAAAAAAGTATTTTCTTACTCAATTTTTTACTTATTTTTAATATTTGTACTATTTTTGATAGACCAGGTTATATAATAATTAATTCTATTTATTTTATAAGAAAATGGTAAAAAAAATTCATGAGATATGTAAGTACTAGAAATAATTCCAAAGAATATAATTTTGAAGATGTTTTTATAAAAGGTTTGGCTGATGATGGCGGTCTTTATGTGCCAACTTCAATAAAAAAATACAGCATTGAAGAATTATCAAAGCTTAAAAATTTAAATTATAATGAATTATCTACAGAAATAATTAATCAATTTTCATCAGATTTTATATCAAGAGATGAACTTTCATCCTTAATCAAAAAATCATATTCAACATTTAGAGAAAAAGAAGTTGTTAAAATTTCAAGTGTAGGAGAACTAAAATTATTAGAATTATTTCACGGACCAACTTTAGCTTTTAAAGATATTGCAATGCAGTTTATCGGAAATTTATATGAATATTATTTAAGTAAGAATGATAAAAAAATTAACATAATAGTTGCAACATCAGGAGATACAGGTGCAGCTGCTATAGATGCAATCAAAGGAAAATCTAATCTAAATATTTTTGTTTTACATCCAAATAATAGAATTTCATCTGTTCAAAGAAAAATTATGACAACAGTAGAAGAAACAAATGTTTTCAATATTGCAATAGATGGAAATTTTGATGATTGCCAAAACATTGTAAAAGAAATGTTTTCTGATCTAGATTTTTCAAAATCTATAAACATGTCGGGAGTGAACTCAATCAATTGGGCAAGAATAATTACTCAAGCAGTATATTATTTTTACTCTTATTTTAAATTAGAAAAAGATATAGTTTCATTTTCAGTTCCAACAGGAAATTTTGGTGATGTTTTTGCCGGATATCTTGCAAAGAAAATGGGATTGCCAATTGATAAATTAATTGTAGCTACAAACGAAAATGATATTTTACATAGGGCTATCTCTAAGGGTGATTACGTTTCAAAAGAAGTTAAAGAAACTATATCTCCAAGTATGGATATTCAATTAGCAAGTAACTTTGAAAGATTAATATATTATATTAATAATTCTGACTCTGAAATAACAGCAAATATTATGAACAAAATTAAGCAGAATTCATATCATATTGAAAAAAATAATTTAGATAAAATTCAAAAGGATTTTATTTCCGAAACTTGCAACGAGAGAGAAACCTTGGAAATTATTAAAAAAAAATACGAGGAAAATAATATAGTATTGGATCCTCATACTGCAGTTGGAGTAGGGGCTGCTGGTAAATTATTTTTTAATGATTGTATAGTTTTATCCACTGCTCACCCATGTAAATTTCCAGATGCTACAATTAATGCAATAAATAAACATGAAAAATTACCTAAAGAACTCCAGCATGTAATTGATAAAGAAGAAAATTTTAAAGTACTTAATAATAATGTGAAAGAAATAAAAAACTTTATTGAAAGCAAGGTATAAAAATTTATTTTTTTTCTGCTATAAATTGTATTACTCCTTGTAAAATTATAGATTGTTTATAAAGTTCAATGACATTCTGCCTCACCGTACATTTCTTGGTTTTTCTTAAAAAAAATATATAAACAAATATGGGTATCATTAAAGATTCGCTAACATTTGATGATGTAACGCTTGTTCCTCAATATTCATCAGTTTTACCGACAGAAACAATTACAAACTGTCAATTATCAAAAAGTATAAATTTAAAAATACCCTTGTTATCATCAGCAATGGATACGGTTACAGAATCTAATATGTGTTTAGCTTTGGCAAAGCTTGGAGGAATTGGAGTAATCCATAGAAATTTATCAATTGAAAAACAAACTATTGAAGTCAAAAAAGTTAAAAAAAAAAAATATTTAGTAGGTGCTGCTATTGGAGTAAACGATAAAGATTTAGAAAGAGCTGAAGAACTCTCTAGAATCAAAACTGATTTAATTGTAATAGATACTGCCCACGGACATACGCAAAAAGTTCTAAATATGATTAAAAAAATAAAAAAAAAATTGAAAAACTCTAATTTATGTGTTGGAAATATAGCTACAGGTAAAGCTGCGAGATTTTTAGCAGATAATGGAGTGGACATAGTCAAAGTTGGTATAGGTCCTGGATCTATTTGCACAACTAGACTGGTTGCAGGTATTGGAGTGCCACAACTAAGTGCAGTGATTGATGTTAAGAAATCATTAAAAAATTATAAAACGAAAATAATTTCTGATGGAGGTATAAAGTTTTCTGGGGACTTAGCTAAGGCAGTTACTGCTGGAGCTGATGCTATTATGATAGGATCTTTATTTTCTGGAACTAATGAAAGTCCTGGAAAAATTATAAGGTACAAGGGAAAATTGTACAAAAATTTTAGAGGCATGGGTTCAGTTGGCGCAATGAATGCTGGATCTGCTGATAGATATTTTCAAAAAAAAAATAAAGATATTAAAAAATATGTTCCAGAAGGTGTTGAGGGATTAGTTAAGTTTAAAGGTTCAGTTGAAAAAATTATTTTTAATCTAATTGGAGGCTTAAAATCTTCAATGGGTTATTTGGGAGCAAAAACAATAAAAGATTTGCAAAAAAAAGGTCAATTTCTTAAAATCAGCAAAGCTGGTTTTTATGAAAGTATGGTCCATAACGTTGATCATGTAATAAAAAATGAATAAGGAAAAATTTTTAGAAAAAATTATTATAATTGATTATGGATCTCAATTTACCCAACTTATTGCAAGAAAAGTTAGAGAATGTGGGGTTTATTCAGAAATTATTAATTTTAATAAAATTAAAAATTTAATAAATGAAAAAAAAATAAAAGGTATAATTTTATCTGGAGGACCATTAACTATAACAAAAAGAAAATCGGAAAATCTTAATAATGATATTTTAAATTTAAATTTACCTATTCTTGGTATCTGTTATGGACACCAAATTTTAGCAAAAAAATTTAATGGGAAAATAAAAAAGTCAAAAACAAGAGAATTTGGCCATGCGATTGTTAAAAGTTATTCAAAAAGTTCAATTACAAAAAATTTTTTTAATAAAAATAAATCATTAGTTTGGATGAGTCACCAAGATATTGTTTACAAATTACCACATGGGTTTAAAAAGGTAGCATTTACCAATAATTCAAAATATGCGATTATCACAAATGAAAAGAAAAAATATTATGGAGTTCAATTTCATCCAGAAGTCAGCCATACTCAAAATGGAAAAATTATAATTAAAAATTTTTTATTTAATATTTGTAAAATTAAAAAAACTTGGAATTTAAAAAAACAAAAAGAAATTTTAATTTCGGATATCAGAGAAAAAGTTAAAAATAATAAGGTGATTTGCGCTTTATCGGGTGGGGTAGATAGTAGTGTGGTAGCTTTATTATTAAAAAAAGCAATTGGAAAGAAATTAACTTGCATTTTTATTAATACAGGATTGCTGAGAAAAAATGAAGAGTATGAAGTTTTAAATAATTTTAAAAAAAAATTAAAACTAAAATTAATATATATTGATGCTTCTAAAACTTTTTTAAGCAGTCTAAAAAATGTTGATAATCCAGAGACCAAAAGAAAAATTATTGGAAAACTCTTTATAAAATTATTTGAAAAATATGCAAAGAAAATAAAAAATGTAAAATTTTTAGCCCAAGGAACTTTGTATCCAGATCTAATTGAGAGTAAGACAGTGACTGGAAGCCCTTCATCAAAAATAAAATCACATCACAATGTTGGGGGTTTACCTAAAAGAATGAAACTCAATTTAGTTGAACCACTTAACAGTTTGTTTAAAGATGAAGTAAGAAAACTTGGAAAAGAATTATCATTATCTAATGATCTGCTTTTAAGGCATCCTTTTCCAGGACCTGGTCTTGCAATTAGAATACCAGGCAAAATTACAAGTGAAAAAATCAATATATTAAAGGAAGCTGATCATATATTTATCAATGAATTAAAAAAATCAAAACTTTATAATAAAATTTGGCAAGCTTATGCTGCATTACTCCCATTAAAAACTGTTGGTGTTATGGGAGATAAAAGAACCTATGAATATACTTGTCTATTAAGAGCTGTTACTTCTGAAGATGGAATGACTGCTGATTTTTTTCCTTTTAGTAAAAATTTTTTTCAAAATGTTTCAAATAATATAATTAATTCTGTTAGTGGAATAAACAGAGTAGTATATGATATTACCACTAAGCCACCTAGCACAATTGAGCTGGAATAATTTCGATATTATTAAAGAGTGACTAATTTAGATTAGGTACTATTATAAATTAGCAGCTTCTCTAGCAAGCAAATCTACTTCATTATTTAATTTATCAGTAGAGTGTGCTTTTACCCAATTCCAATTTATTTCAAATTTATTATTTAAAAGGTCCAACTTTATCCAAAGTTCTTTATTTTTAACTTGCTGTTTATTTGCAGTTTTCCATCCATTTTTTTTCCAATTATGTATCCACTCCGTAATTCCTAACTTTACATATTTAGAGTCTGTAAAAATTTGAACTTTGCTACCCCTGGTAACTTTATTTAAAGCTTTGATTGTCGCAAGTAGCTCCATCTGATTATTAGTGGTTTTTTTTTTATTTCCTTTAATCTGAGTTTTTTTCCCATCTTCTATAATTATTGCTGCCCACCCACCATTACCTGGATTTCCAATACACGATCCATCTGTATAGATTTTTATCATTAAGAATAATCCTTAAAAGAATTTAAATTTCTATGATAATTTAATTTTTGAATATATTCTTTTGGATCCTTAATCTTAATTAATGCACTTTTGGGAGTGTTTACATAATCATAAGATCTTGTAAGCAAATATCTTAATGCCGATCCTCTACATAAGACGTTTAAATTTTCTTTTTCAGACTTACTTAATTTCTTAATAGACTGATAACCCCTAATTAATTTAGATGATTTTTTCTTATTTAATTTAAAAACATTATTTCTCTTATCAAAACAAAGAGCATTAATACATATTGCCAACTCATATGCCAAATACTCACTTGCAGAAAAATAAAAATCTATAAATCCATAAAATTTTTTTTTGAAGAAAAATATATTGTCTATAAAAATATCAGCATGAATTATTCCAAAAGGAAGATTTTTGGGCCAATTTTTTTTCAAATATTTAAGCTCAGTTTTCATTAATTCTCTATAATTTTTATAATTTTTACCAATTTTATTAAATAATGAATTCCAGGAACTAATAGATAAAGAATTTTTTCTAAATAGATTTAATTTTTTTGAAGCAATATGCAGTTTTGCTATATTTTTCCCAACTATATAACAATCATTATAATTAAGCTGTTTTTTATCTTTTCCTTTTAAAAAACTAACCAAACAAGCACTTTTATTTTTAATTTTAAGTAAATATTTTCCACTTTTATTTTTTATTGGTTCTGGACATTTAATCTTTAATTTGGATAAGCCAAACATTAAATTCATAAAAAAAGGTAAATCCTTTTTTTGAACTCTTTTTTCAAAAATAGTTAAAATAAATTTTCTATTTTTTGTTTGAATAATATAATTAGAGTTTTCAATTCCTTTTTTTATGCCAGAAAAATTTATAATTTTTCCAATATTATAATTTTTCTCAATATATTTTATTTCTCTTAAATTAATTTTTGTATAAACGGCCATTAGTTTAATTTTCCAGGTATCTTGAAAGTTATATTTTCTTTTATTATTTCAACTTCTTCTATTTTTATAGTAAATCTTTTTTTTAACTCTTTAATAAATTTTTCAACTAGAATTTCAGGTGCTGAAGCGCCAGAAGAAATTCCGATAGTTTTACAATTAGCAATCTTATCTAATGGAACCTTACTTTCAGAGTGAATAAGTTCGGAATTGTTACATCCATTATTTTTTGCAACTTCAACTAATCTAACTGAATTAGATGAATTTCTACTACCAATAACAAAAAACATATCACAATTTTTTGCAATCTTTTTTACTGCTGTTTGTCTGTTTGTAGTGGCATAACAAATATCTTCTTTTTTGGGTTCACTGATCTCTGGGAATTTTGATTTAAGAATATTTATAATTTCTTTAGTGTCATCAACTGAAAGAGTTGTTTGAGTTATATATGCTAACTTTTTTTCATTTTTTTTAGAATATTTTTTTGCATCATCCTTACTTTCAATAAGGTCAATACTTTCTTTTGGCAATTGCCCCATTGTTCCAATAACTTCTGGGTGGTTTTTATGACCAATAAGTAAAATATGTATGTTATTTTTATTTAAATTTTCAGCCTCTCTATGTACTTTGGAAACAAGAGGGCATGTTGCATCTATATATGTCATATTTAAATTTGAAGCTTCTTCAGGAACAGATTTTGGAACTCCATGAGCGGAAAAAATAACCGGTCTAGTCTTATCTTTTATTTCATCTAGCTCTTCTACAAATACAGCTCCTATTTTTTTTAAACTATCCACAACATGTTTGTTGTGAACAATTTCATGTCTTACATAAACAGGTGATCCGTATTTATCTATGCTTTTTTTAACGATTTCTATTGCCCGATCAACTCCTGCACAAAATCCTCTTGGTGAAGCCAATAAAATTTTTAAATTTTTATTTTTCATTATCTTCTTTTCTAAAAAAAGGAATTAAAAAAACAAAACATGCAACAAGAAAAAAAAGACTTCCAAACATTGACCAAAAACTTCCTATACTAGATATTGTAAAACCTATTGCGGATACAATAAACAGAACCCAACCTAAAAAATTTATCTTTTTATTGCTCATTTTTTTCAATTAAATATTCAAGCAATATATGAGGAAAAGTTAAAGACGCCAATCCAATAAAAATAACTTTATATATTGAGTCATCTAACTCATTGTAACTGTTTAAAATGTATAAAGCAAAAATGTATCCAAAAATTGTTAAAATTGTCAGAGGTAATGCTTTTTTAATAAATATTGGGAAACCTATTTTTAAATTAGTATTGATTTCTTTTATAAGTGAAATCGAATGTCTTATTGAATGTAAAAAACAAAAATAAACTGTAAATGCTAGGATTGGATTAAGAAAATAATTCAATATTAAAATCGATAAAAAATCCATTAATAAAAGAGATTTGGCATTAAAACTTTTATTTGAAGATAAAATAATATTTGAAATAAAACTTAAAAAAATAAATAAATATAATATTTCATTATGAATTAAAATATTTGTTGAGATGTCGAAATTTAAGGATTTAAAAATAGATAAAGTTTTATTTTTGTGAAACAATAAAGGTGCAACTATAATTAGGGAACCTTTGAAAAAGTAAATTAATTCAAAATTTTTGTTTTTATTAATGAACTCTGAATCTTCTTTACCAAAATGAAAAGCTGCGACTATTAAAAATAAATATAATAAAAATTTAGGAAATAAAAGCCATATGATTATTGTTATTGATCCTACGATTATATAGCCAATATAAAAAATAGCAGATGATTTAAAGCCTAAAATTTTTAATAGCTTTCTTCCCTTGATATGGTCAAGTGAACCATGAGATATTCCTATGCTTAAAATTAACAGTAAAGAAATTACTAAGAGACTATTGCTTCTTAAATATTCAAAAGCAGATAAAAATATACAAAAATTAAAAAAGATTAGTGAATGATAATAATTTATTTTGATCATCTTAATTCCTAAATAAAGCTTTAATAAAAGTCCACTTTGGCATTTTTAAAATTATTGAAAAATCTTCAAAAACATTACTTTTATTTGATAAAAATTTAATAACAGTACTTGATGAACTGCCAAACATTTTAAAGAATATATCTGGCATAATTTTAGAATGTTTTTTCATAACTCTTAAAAATATTTTATCTAAAAATTGATATTTTTTTTTTATTTCAAAAACTTTTGTTTTGTTAATATTTTCAAGGTTTTCTCTTATAAACTTGCTATGTTCTTGAATGTTAAGAAAAGTATACCCTGTACTTAATCTTGTCATGCCGCCAGCAGTTCCAATATTTATTTTATTATTCTCATGTTTATTTGATGGATAAAAAAGAGGTATAGCTCCTTCTTCTTTATAATTTATTTTATATTCCTTTAGTTTAAGGTGATTTTCAACATAGTCCTTAATCTGTTTATCGTAATCTTTTTCTGAGTCATCGTTCATCATTGATAACCAAGTAGTTTCAACCAGTGCCTTATTTTTTGTATATGGAAGTGTATAAAAAAAATGAATAGCGTTTCTTTGCTCGCAATCAAAGTCCATTAGATTCATCATTTCATCATCAAAAAAATTATTTTTAGTCTCGATTTCTACCCCACAAAAGTGTTGCCAAAGACCATTATCATTTTTTTTAAGTTCAGGAACACTATTAAAAATAAATGAATTTTTTGGATTTATTTCATCAATATTTTTAAAAAAATTTATATTTTTATTTAGTCTTAACCTATCGACAACTTTTTTATAAAATAATCCACTATCAATAGATTGATAAGGGTAATTACTACATTCTAAAAACTCTGTTTTATTTGGGACATTTATAGAAAAATTCTTCCAACTTTTTTTTACACAATCATCAAAATTATGGGGAAATATTTTCCAAAAAGACCATGTTTTGTCTCTTTTATATTCATCTCTTGGTTCTATAATTGCTAGAGTTTTGTTTTCTAATTTTTTGTGTATTTCTAGTTCATATGCCAAAGATAATCCTGCACAACCTCCACCAATAATTATGTAGTCAAAGTCTTTCATTTAAATCAATTTCTTCATTTATTAATTGATGCTCTTTATATCTAAGGTGATCTTTATCTTTAATCAATGATAGTCTTAAAAGATCAACAAAAGACAATAAAGTTTGAATTATTTTACCTATATTTGTCACATAAATTTTCCCTGAATTATTATAATTTTCTATAGATTTTTTATTTAAAATATTTTGCCCAATTTTTCTGTAAACTCTTCTTGCGACTAAAATTGAAAACCGAAAACCGATTGGAATATTTTTTATGGACGAGAAACAACTTTCATAAAATAAATCAGCTGTTTTTAATGTTTCTTTTATTGTTTCAAAATTATTCGAAATGTAGAATCTATTATTTTTTGAATCCTCTACAATATCTCTAGAAATGTTAGTAAGTTGCATTGCGATGCCTAAATCAATTGCTGATTTAAGAGAATTTTTGTCTTTAACATTTAAAATTTTTGCCATCATTAAACCAACAGTGCCAGCAACTCTGTAAGAATAAATAAATAGTTCTTTTTTAGAATTTATTTGTACTTTATTTTTTAAATCACTCTCTACACCATCGAATAAGTCATTTACTATCTTTCTTGAAATTCCATATTCTTCAATAATAGACCACATATTTTTTATTACTGGGTCTCTAAAGTCTTGATTATTAAATTTATTCTTAAAATCTGAAAAATTATTTCTTTTTATTTCAATTTCTCCCTCATCATCAGCAATATTGTCTATTGTTCTGCAAAAATCATATAAATTAGAACATTTAAAATAAATTTTTTTAGGTAAAAAAAACCCTGCCCAACTAAAAGATTTTGCATATGTTGATAAGTAATTTTTATCAGACATTATAGAATTTTATCTAAAACCTTAGCAGAAGATAGTACCCCTGGCACACCTGCCCCTGGGTGTGTTCCCGCTCCAACAAAGTATAATCCATTATATATTTCTGATTTATTATGGAATCTAAAATACGCAGATTGAGAAAACTTAGGTTGAATTGAAAAACCAGAGCCATATTTTGTATTAAGCTCTTTTTCAAAATAGTCTGGAGTTAGGTAGAAATCTTCAACAATATTTTCTCTAAGGTTTGGCAATAAACAATTTTCCATTTTATCTATTACTAAATTTTTTAATTTATCTCCTTCTATAGACCAATTTATCTCAGATTGATTATTTGGTACTGGTACAAGTACATAAAAACAATCATGACCATCGGGAGCCATTGACTTATCAGTGGCTGTAGGTCTATGAAGATAGTAGCTTATGTCTTCATTTAATCTTTTTTGATTAAATATATCATCTAAATGTTCTTTATATTTGTCTCCAAACTTTATTGTGTGATGCTCTACAGAGTCATAAGTTTTCTTAGTCCCAAAATAATAAACAAATAAGCCCATAGAATATTCCATTCTTTTGATTTTCCAATTAAATATTGGGTTTGTATTTTTTGATTTTATCAGTTTTGAATAAACGGCAGGAGGATCTGCATTACATACAACATTGTCAGCTTTAATTTCTTTGCTATCGTTTAATTTGAGACCAGTTATTTTCTTATCTGCTGTAATAATGTCTGTCACTTCAGTATCTTTTAGAATCTCAATATTCTCTTCATTCATTAATTTTTCCAAACCATTTATAATTTGCCCAGTTCCTCCCATTGAATAATGAATTCCCCATTTTTTTTCTAGGTATAAAATCAAACCATATATTGAAGTAGTCGTAAAAGGATTTCCACCAACTAATAATGGGTGCATACTCAATAATCTTCTTAATTTTTCATTTTTAATATAGGAAGATACTAGAGCATAAACTGATTTGTAGCTTTTTAGATTTAGTAGAGCAGGTATTTGTTTTATCATAAATGATGGATTGTTGAAAGGAACCGCAGATAGCTCAGTAAATCCTTTGTCAAAAATTTTTTTTGTAAAATTAACCAACTTGTCGTAACCGATAACATCTTCTGGACTCATTTCTTTTATTTGAAATTTCATTTTTTCTTCATTACCCGAATAATCAAATTCAGATCCATCTTCGAATACAAATCTATACCAAGTGTCTAAGGGTTTTAAATTTATATAGTTCTGAGGATCCTTATTAAATAGCTGAAAAAGTTCATGTATTAAATGAGGTGCAGTTATGACTGTAGGCCCGCCATCAAAAGTAAAACCATTTCTTTTAAAAACTCTGGCTCTTCCTCCTAAGTCTTTATGTTTTTCAATTAATGTAACACCATGTCCTTTTGCTTTAAGTCTAAGTGCTGCAGCAATTCCTCCAAAACCAGAACCTATAACTACTGAATTCATTAAGTTTAATTTTATATTATTTTTACGAAAAGTAACGATATTATCTGTTGTTTAAGAATTAATTTTTTTAAGTTCAGATTTGGTTTCTTCCAAATTTTTTTCAAATAAATTATCTAATTTTGATTTATCAACAGAAGTAGTTATAATTTTTTTAACTGAGTTGATTGCTATTTTGATTGAAGTATCTTTTATTTCTTTAATTGCTGACTCTTTCATTTGAGAAATTTTAGTTTTTGCAAGACTTTTCTTAATTTCTGATGATTTATGAAATTTATCATTCATATCAATAACAAGTTTATCTGACTCACTTTTTGCTTGATCTATAATTTTTTTTGTTTCCACGCTTACAGAATTTAATTTACTTTGAGCATTGTCTAAAAGTTCTTTTGACTCATTTCTTAATTTTTCGCTCTCATTAATTTCATTTTTTATTTCCACAATCATCTTACTAAGCAAATTATTTACATTTTGAGGAATTTTGAAATAAACTAAAAGTCCAAAAAAAATAACAAAAGATACCGCTACCCAAAAAGTTGCATCAAATTCCATACTGATTTTCCTTATCTTTTTTTGACTGTTCTTCAACAATAGCAGATATACTACTATTATTTACCTGTTCCCCTATTAATTGTTTTATAAGCTCGTTGGAAGTTTCAATAGCTATATTCTTTATTTTTTCACTTGAATTAATCTTAAGGTTATTAATTTCTTCTTCAGCGGCACTTATCTCTTTATCTATATCTTTTTCTAAAACAATTCTTTTATTTAATATATCTTCTAAAGTTTTTTGCCTAACTTCGTTAAAATGATTTTTTGCTTTAAGTTTGCTTTCTAAAATAATTTTTTCAAACTCCTTAATTTTTTTTTCACTTTCCTTTCTCTGTAATTCTGCAGTTTCTATGTTTTCTAAAATTTGTGATTTTCTAGATTCTAAATTATCACTAATTTTTGGTAAAATTAATTTAGACAAAACTATATAAAGAAAGCCAAAAGTTAAAACCAACCATACTATTTGAGAAATCCAAAATTCAGGGTTTAATTGAGGCATGCCACCACTCTCCCCACTTTGTGCATAAGTTATTAGCACAAAGTTTAAAAAAAAAATTTGAATAATTATTTTTTTTAACATCAACTAAAATGCAAATAAAATAATTAAAGCTACTACTAGACCAAATAGTCCAGTTGCTTCAGCCAAAGCAAATCCCAATAATAAGTTAGGGAATTGTTTTTGAGCCGCTGATGGGTTTCTCATTGCTCCAGAAAGGTAGTTACCGAAAATAATACCTATTCCTACTCCAGCACCTGCCAATGCTATTGCGGCAAGTCCTGCTCCTATCATTTTTGCTGCTTCTAATTCCATTATTTCCTCCTTTTGTTTTAATGGTGTAAATTTAATGCATCATTTAAATAGATGCAGGTTAAAATTGCAAAAACATATGCTTGAAGAAAAGCAACTAATATCTCCAAACCAGTTAATGCAACAGAAAAAGTGAGTGGTAGCCAACCACCAATTATTCCAAGGCTTATTACAAAACCTCCAAATACCTTCATCATTGTATGTCCTGCCATCATATTCGCAAATAATCGAACAGATAAACTTACAGGCCTACTAAGGTATGAAATTATTTCTATTACAACAATCAATGGTAGTAAAACCATTGGAACTCCACTAGGTACAAAAAGTTTTAAATACCCAAGTCCATGTTTAATGAAACCAATTATTGTTACCCCAATAAAAATAAATGCAGCCAATGAAAATGTAACAATAATATGACTTGTAACAGTAAATGAGTAAGGGATCATACCAAACATATTACAGAATAATACAAACATAAATAGTGAGAATATAAATGAAAAATATGGTTTAGCTTTAGATCCAGCCGTATCACTTATCATTTTTGACACAAAAGAATAACTTAATTCGGCAAGCAATTGAATTTTATCTGGTATTAAAGTTTTTTTTTTTGCGCCCAAATTAAAAATAATTAATATTGCTAATGAACTAATCACCATAAATAAACTGGCATTTGTAAAAGAAATATCTACTTGACCTAATTTTATTTCTGGACCAATTCTGTATACATTGAATTGGTACATTGGATTTGCTGCCATTTTTTTTTCTTTAACTATTTTTGCATCTTTTTGGCAGATTTAATTACATTCATTATTCCTGCAATTACACCTACAAAAAAAAATATTAAAATTAACCATGGCTTAGTACCAAACCAATTGTCTAAAATAAACCCAATAATTGTCCCAACCACTACAGCAGAAACCAATTCTGTGCTCATTTTAAATGCAGACCCCATACTTGATGAAGAAGATTCATTGCTTTTTGCGGATTTTCTGGATTTTATTTTATTTTTTGCAATTTTAAGGCGAGTTTTGAATTGGTCTTCTGACATTAATTTTTTATGCCACCATACTTTCAGCTTTTTGGAGATCTACAGCAACTAATTGACTTATTCCCTTTTCAGGCATTGTTACACCATACAATCTATCCATTTTAGACATCGTTAAAGCATGATGAGTTACAATAATAAATCTTGTTGATGTAATTTTTGTTAGCTCATTCAACAAAGTACAAAATCTTGTAACATTTGCATCATCAAGAGGCGCATCAACCTCGTCTAGAACACAAATTGGTGCTGGATTAGTTAGGAAAACAGCAAAAATAAGAGATAGAGCAGTCAAAGCTTGTTCTCCTCCTGAAAGCAATGTAATTGATTGTAGCCTTTTGCCCGGTGGACTTACAAGCATTTCCAATCCCGCATCAAGAGGATCATCTGAGTCTACCAACTCTAGTTTAGCATTTCCTCCATTGAATAATTTTGTATAAACTTCGTTAAATTTTCGGTTAACTTTTTCAAATGCTTCTAATAATCTTTCCCTGCCTTTTTGATTTAATTCTGAAATACTTTCTTTAAGTTTTATTATAGCAGTTACAAGGTCTTGTCTGTCTTGTTCCATTTTTTTTATTTCTTTTTCATATTTTGAAGTTTCTTCATCTGCAATCAAATTTACAGAACCTAATTTTTCTCTTTGTCTTTTCTTTTCATCAAGAAGCTCTTCTTGAGCAACTGTATCCGGAAATTCTTCTTCTTTTTCAAGATTAGAAAATTCTAATAAGTTTTCCTCTGTTAAATTTAGTTCAGCAGCAATTCTTTCAATAAGATCATTTCTTCTTTTTTTCAATCCATCTATTGTTGCACCAGAGCTAGCTTTTCTCTCTCTAATTTCAATTGAATTCTCTTTAGTGCTATTTAACTCATTTCTTAAATTATTTATTTTATTATCTATTTCTTTAATTATTATTTCATTTTCTTTTCTATCATTTTCTGAAATTCTTAGATTTTCTGATATCTGACCTTTTCTTTCAGCTTGGATTTGGGGTTGCTTTTCTAATTCATCAAATTTTAAGTTATGCTTATTTTTTCTTTCATTAAGTTCAATAACCATTTTTTCAGAATTATTTAATAAATTTTTCCAGCTATCAATCTCTTGATCAATTATTTGAATTCTTTCACTTCGTTTCACTGATTCTTTTTTTATATTTTGGTATTTACTATAAGTTTCAGCATAGTCTTCTTGCATTTTTTTTATAGTTTCATTTTTTGTTGTTAAGTTTGAAACTAAATTTTCATTTTCTATCTCTTTAATTTTCATACTTATAAATGACAAATTAGCCGTACATTCATCTATTATTAAAATCGCATCTTCACCTTTATTATCAACAACTAAAGCTTTGATTTTTTCTAAATTTTCTTTAGTTGAATTAATAGTTTCAATATTTTTTTGTAAAAACTCTGAATTTAAATTATTTAGCAAAATATCCATTCTATCTTGTTCATTTATTAATTTAGACTTTGCTTCTTCAAGATCTTTATTAGAAATTTTTTCAGTTTCATAATATTTTGAATCTATTTCTATTAATTCACTTTTTTCTTCTTTTAATCTTTTTTCGTTAGAATTTGCATCAATTACAATACTTTTTTCTCTATCAATATCCTCTTCTATAACTTTCAAAGAATTTTTTATTGAGTCTATTTCTTCATTTATTCTTTCATTTTCTTCATCCAATCCTTTTAATTCTAAATTTAATCTCTGTATTTTTGATAAATTTTCTATATTTTTTTCTCTTAATGGCGTGACTTTTTCTAATTCTATTTTTATTTCTTTTTCAAATTCCTCAAGTTTATTATTAAATTCTTTTACTTTATCGTCAGCTTCTAAATTTATTTCATTTTCTAATTTAATTTCATTATCAATTTCTCTCAATTTTAAATAATACAGTCCAGATTCAACTTTACGAATTTCTTCAGATATAGATTTATATTTTGCAGCTTCTTCAGCTTGCTTTTGTAAATTTGCTAGCTGTTTTTCCTGTTGTCTTCTTAAGTCATCTGCTTTTTTTAAATTATTTTCTGCAGCTCCCAATCTTAACTCTGCTTCGTGTCTTCTAACATGTAAACCCGCTATACCCGCTGCCTCTTCTAAAATTGCTCTTCTGTCAGATGGTTTAGCTGTCACCAAGGCTCCAATTCTTCCTTGACTAATTATAGATGGTGAATGAGCGCCAGTTGATAAATCTGCAAACAACATCTGAGCATCTTTTGCTCTAACTTCTTTATTGTTTATATAAAACTTAGAGCCTTTATCTTTTTCAATTTTACGTCTAATCTCAATTTCATCTAATTCATTATACTGGTGAGGACCACCTTTATTTTCATTTGTTAAACTTATTGTTACTTCCGCAATATTTTTTGAAGGTTTATTTGAAGTTCCAGAAAAAATTACATCTTCCATTCCTGAACCCCTCATACTTTTAGCAGATGTTTCACCCATGCACCATCTTAGGGACTCAACTATATTTGATTTTCCACAACCATTTGGACCAACTATTCCAGTTAATCCCTCTTCAATAAGGAAATTTGTTTTTTCAGCGAATGATTTAAATCCATTTAAATGGATTTTTTTAAACTCCATTCACTTACTTATATCAGTTTTTCTAAAAATTTTTTTAATTTTTTATAGTTTAAGGGGTTTTCGAACTTTTCCCCATTAATTATTAATGTAGGAGTTGCATTTATTTTGTACTTTTTAACACCTTCGATTCGGTCTTCTAAAATATGATCTTCAAATTCCTTATTACTTAGGCATTTATTAATATCTAAATTAAAATTTGATTTTTTTACAGATTTTTCAATATTATTATTTAATTCTTCAATAGTTTTGCCTTTAGCCCATTCCTCTTGATTAATAAATAAATAATGTAAAATTTCTGAACTACCATCATTTTTACAATGTGCAATTTTTGACGCATTCATTGCAGCCATGTCTAACGGAAAATTTTTAAATTCAATATAAACATGCCCTTTATCAATAAAATCTTCTTTAAGTTTTGGATATACATTTTTATGGAAACTTCCACAATGTCCGCAAGTTAGAGACTCAAACACTATAAGTTTAATTTTTGCATCCACACTACCTTCAGAAATTGGTTTAATTTCTGCAAACGAATTTATTGGCAAAAAATAAAACACAATTAATAATATTTTAATTAATTCTTTTTTCATTTTGGTTTAAATATTTTACTTAATTCTAATAATGATTTTTTTATTTTAGCATTTTTAATATTATATATTTTTTTTATGTGTTCTCTTTTTGTCGCATTAACTGCTTTTTTTTCAATATTTTTTTTGTATTCACCTTCAAAAGTATTTAATTTTATATTTTTTACTGCTTCGTAGCCAAAATAAGCATTCATTTTATTTATTATATTTTTTTTTGAATACTCTAGATCAACTTCATTTCCTCTTTTAACCATGATATTTAAATAACTTCCGCCTATCTTATTTGAGCTTTTAAATGATTTTGGGTAGCAAACTTTAAATAATTCATCTCCTACAATATATTTCCAATTATCTAGTGTCTTAGAGTACAATTGACCTTTTTTATCAATTATTCTTTTTACTTTTGTGGGTAAAGTATTTTTAAAAGATCTTAATCCTTGAATGGATTTATATCTCTGCTTA
>Ga0208261_1000354_pt1 | contig 18755 bp, 20 predicted proteins | sample Knorr_S7_td_DCM__FD_185595 | JGI IMG/M metagenome (GOLD analysis project Ga0208261, IMG submission 185595) | Marine microbial communities from Southern Atlantic Ocean transect - Knorr_S7_td_DCM_ad_131m_LV_B (SPAdes) (version 3) | ecosystem: Environmental > Aquatic > Marine > Oceanic | place...
CTCTTCTCCTTTTAAGCCTATTTCTCTCCAAGAATTCATTATATCCGAAGGTATTTCGAAAGGTTGATGTTTCCACCCAAGTTTTTTTCTTACTAATTTGACCTCATCATCTCCAAGAGGAGAACCGTGAGAAGATGCTTTCCCAGATTTATTTGGTGAACCAAATCCTATTATAGTTCTACAGGAAATTACAGTTGGTTTTTTTGATTTGGTAGCTTTTTTTATTGCACCAGAAATTTGTTTAAAATTATGGCCATTTATTTCTTGAAATGACCACCCATAACCTTCAAATCTTTTTTTATAATTATCAGATACGCTAAGAGATGTTGGTCCATCTATTGAAATCTTATTATTATCAAAAAAAACAATTAAGTTTTTTAAATTTAAGTGACCAGCTAAACTCATCGCTTCATGGCTAATACCTTCCATTAAGTCACCATCACTAGCAAATACAAAAGTTTTATTATTTATAATATCCGAACCAAATCTTTTTTGAAATATTTCTTGTGCGATTGCCATACCAACTGAATTTGCTAAACCTTGACCCAAGGGTCCAGTAGTTGTTTCAATCCCTGACCCTTCTTCGTATTCTGGGTGACCGGCACAAATTGAATTCAATTGACGAAAATTTTTTATATCTTCAATTTTTATTTTTTTGTATCCAAGTAAGTATAACAATGAATATAAAAGCATTGATCCATGACCTGCAGATAAAATAAATCTATCTCTGTTAAGCCACTTGGGATTTTTTGGATTAAACCGCAGGTAGTATTTAAATAGTACTGTTGCAACATCAGCCATACCCATAGGCATACCCGGATGCCCAGAATTTGCTTTCTGAACAGCATCAATTGATAAAAATCTTATAGCGTTTGATAAATCTTTTAATTTTTGATCCACTTATAAATTACCTATATAGACTTCAATTAACGATATCAATATTATGATATAAATAAAAAAAGAAGTTTAATGGAAAATTTATATATTAAAGAGAAGAGACTTGAAAATGCTTTAGAAAAATTAAAAAATTTAAGCAGTTCATATTCAGGAGATCAAAATGAAATTAGTGATCTTTATGTGGAAAAAAATCAATTACAAAGCGAAAAAAACGAAATTGAAAGCAAATATAATCAATTACTTTCAGAATATAATGATTTGAAAAAAAAACTAAATAAATTACAAGAGGACAGCTCAAAAAAACAAAAATTACAGGACCAATTTAATCAAGACATAGATGAATTAGGTCGAGAAACAGAGTCTTTAGTAGAGGAGATTGAAAAGTGGCAAACGTAAATATAAAATTTAATAACAAAGACTATTTATTATCTTGTGATGATGGCCAAGAAGAAGATCTAAAAAGCTTAACTAAGTTTTTAGACAAGAAATATTCACATCTCAGAGAGAAGCTCGGTAATATAGGTGAAAATAAATTGCTTTTAATTACCTCAATACAAGTAATCGATGAATACTTTGATTTAAAAAAAAGAGTTTTATCACAAAAAGAAAATTTCGAAAATCTTTCAAAAAAATTTAAAGATATGAGATCATTAGCAATTGATTATAAAGAAGGAAAAGATAAAGAAATATCTAACTTAACTTCTGAATTAGAAAAATTTAGAAAAATGGTTGAAGAGAGCCAGAGCATTTATGAAAAAATGCTTGAAAAAACTACACAATCTTTAGAGGACATTATAAAAAATACCGAGGACAAGGCAAAAGTCCAGTAAATGCCTTCCAAAAAAATACTTAGAAAGAAATTTTCTTTGATAAGAAAAAATAAATACTTTGAAGTAAAAGACAACTTCTTTTCACCTCTCATAAAAATAATTAAAAAAAAAAGAATAAAAAATGTAGCGATTTATTATCCTTCAAATTATGAAGTTAATACAATTCAATTATTTAACATACTTAAAAAGTTGAAAGGTTTAAAAACTTCGATTCCTCAACTTTCAAAAAGGAGAATGAAATTTGTAAAATGGAATTCAACTCAACCATTAAAAGTAAATAGTTTTGGTTTCTTGGATCCTGTATCTACGGCAACAGTTTCTTGTCCAGACCTGATTATTGTACCTTTGCTAGCATTTGATAGATTTAAAAATAGACTTGGTTATGGCAAAGGTTATTACGATAGGTTTTTGGGAAAGAATAAAAATATTCTAACAATAGGTATTGCATTTTCTTTTCAAAAATTTAATAAAATCAAAACATCAAAATATGATGTTAAATTAAATTATATATTAACAGAGAAAGGCATTTTTTAATTTATAATGAATATACTTGTTCTTGGCGATGTTGTTGGACCATCTGGAGTGTTAGCCATAAAAAAAAATTTACCTAAAATAATTAGTGAAAAAAAAGTAGATTTTGTAATTTTAAACGGAGAAAATGCAGCTAATAATGGTCTAGGTATTAGTAAACAAAACTCAGAAGATTTTTTTAACGCAGGTGCAGACGTTATTACCTCTGGAAACCATATTTGGGATCAAAAAGAAACAGCAGAATTCATTGAAAATGAAAAAAGATTATTAAGACCTGAAAATTCTCTATCACCAGTACCTGGAAAAGGTTTTGGTATTTTTATTTCAAAAAATAATAAAAAAGTAGCTGTAGTGAATCTAATGGGAAATGTTTTTATGAAAAAAAGTGAAGATGTCTTTAAAGCTGCTAAAAAATTTATTGAAACTATAAAATTAAAAATTGATGCAGACTTTATAGTTGTTGATATGCATGGTGAGACCACAAGTGAAAAAATGGCAATGGCACATTTGTTTGATGGCAAAGCTACAATTATTTTTGGTACACACACTCACGTACCTACTTCTGACCATAGAATAATGGAAAGTGGAACAGCTTATCAAACAGATATCGGAATGTGTGGAGATTATGTGTCGGTAGTTGGAATGAATCAGGATAATTCGTTAAAAAAATTTTTAAAAGACACCACCGCAAAAAAACATTACCCTGCTTTGGGTGAAGCTACTATATCTGGACTATTAGTTACAGCTGACGAACAAACTGGATTAGCTAAAAAAGTTCAACCAATTATATCTGGTGGAGTTTTACAGGAAAGAAAATAGTTAATGGCTGGTCACTCACATTGGGCAGGAATTAAGCATAAAAAAGGAAGACAGGATAAGTTAAGATCAAAAATCTTCTCAAAAATTTCTCGAGAAATAACAGTTGCTGCAAAACTTGGTTCAAAAGATCCTGCTGCCAACCACAGACTTAGAGCAGCTATTGAAACCGCAAAAGAAGCTAATATGCCAAAAGATAATATCAATAGAGCTATAAGCAGATCAGAAGTAGATAAAGATCAAAATTTTGAAAACTTAAGATACGAGGGTTTCGGACCAAAAAATATTGCCCTTATCATTGAAACTTTAACTGAAAATAAGAATAGAACAGCAGGCAGCATCAGAACAATATTACAAAAATGTGGAGGGAATCTTGGAAGTTCAGGTTCAACAACTCATTTTTTTTCTAATTACGGCATAATCCAAATCCCAAGAAAAGAAATATCTGATGAAAAAATTTTGGAAATAGCTGTAGATGCAGGTGCAAAAGATTGCATAAGTCTTACAAATTTTCATGAAATAACAACAAATAAAGATGATTTCTATAAAGTAAAAAATAAAATAAGGCAATCAATAGAAAATTTTTCTTATTCAGGTATAGAGTGGAGAGCAAATAGCTTTATTGATATATCCAAAGACGATACTAAAGAAGTTGAAAATATGCTTGAATTATTTCAAGAAGACGATGATATTCAAAATGTTTTTCATAATTGTAGATTTTTATAAATAATTTTAATGAGAATAATAGGAATAGATCCTGGTTTAAGTGGCGGCATCGCAATATTGGATGACTCAAAAATTTTTGATATATTTGATATGCCAATTATGTCTGAAGGAAAAAAAAATAAAAACCAACTAAATAGCGCTCAATTAGTCAACATAATTAAAAGACATATTTTACCAAATAAAGAAACATTCGTTATAGTCGAACAGGTGAGTGCAATGCCAGGCCAAGGAGTTACTAGTATGTTTAATTTTGGACAAACATTTGGATCAATCAAGGGAATTTGTGCAGCACTTGGTTTGCCTATTTTTTATGTAAGACCAGCTAAGTGGAAAAAGCATTTTGAACTTATTAATTCATCAAAAGATGCCAGTAGAACAAAAGTTATTGAAATGTACCCGTCAATATCATCGAGATTAACTAAGAAAAAAGATGTTAATAAAGCAGATGCTATTTTAATTGCTAGATATTTTAGAGATTGTCGTTCTCAGCTTGATAATTAAACCTTTTCATTAACAGCTTTGATGCCAAATTGATGACACAATCTATACGTAATTAACCTTAATGGAACAAGAAATTGCAACACAAGCAGTAGGATTGGGCGGAGCTACAGATTTTTCATTATGGAAACTTTTTATAAGAGCTGACTTTGTTGTTAAAGCTGTAATTTTAATTCTTATCGCAAGCTCAATTTTTTCATGGGCATTAATTTTTGATAAAGTAAGATTGTTTAGAAGGATTGACCAGTCTACAAAATCTTTTGAAGATAAATTTTGGAAATCAAAATCTGCAGAAGCTTTTTACAAAAGTTTACCAAATAAATCTGATGATCCATTAACCATTGTTTTTAAATCCGCAATGAGTGAGGTTATTAAAACAAGATCTAAATCTACAGCAGTTCAAAGTGCGCGTGTTGAAAGAGTGCTAGAAGTTTCTGTAGACAATCAACTAAAAAATATAGAAAAAAATTTTACTTATCTTGCAACCATTGGATCAACAGCACCTTTTATTGGTTTGTTCGGTACCGTTTGGGGCATTATGAATTCATTTCAATCTATTGCAATTTCAAGAAACACAAGCTTAGCTATTGTTGCACCTGGAATTGCCGAAGCATTATTTGCAACTGCCCTAGGTCTTTTAGCTGCTATCCCTGCAGTAATTGCTTACAACAAATTCAATAGTGACTCACAAAGATATTTAGCAAGAGTTGATAATTTTTCTAAAAGATTTTTATCTATAATTTAATTTTTCTATGGCTTTTATAATGAACCGCTCAAAAAAAGAACCCATGAGCGAAATAAATGTGACTCCTTTCGTAGATGTGATGCTTGTGCTTTTAATTATTTTTATGGTTACAGCCCCCTTGTTAACTGTCGGAGTTCAAGTTGATTTACCTGAGTCAGCTGCAGACTCGTTACCAGATGATCAAGAACCATTAACTATTTCAATAAATTCAAAAGGTGAATTATTTATTCAAGAACACAAAGTTACTTTTGAAAAAGTAGTTCCTAAATTATTGGCAATTTCTAAAAATAGAACTGATACAAGAATTTATGTAAGGGGAGATAAAACTATAAATTATGGAAGGGTTTTAGAAGTGATGGGCAGACTATCTGGGGCAGGTTTTTCAAAGGTAGCGCTAATCTCAGAGCCTTATAAAAATTAAATTTTATGAGCAGAGGTTTGCTATATTCTTTTTTATTCCATACTCTAGTCATATATCTTACTATGTTAACACTTCCTTTTATGATGCGAGAACCAATTGATTTGCCGCCTATAGTTTCTGTAGAACTCATTGAAATTAAAGATAAAACTTATATACCCTTTGCCCCAAAAGCCAGAAAGATAATCGAAAAAGTAAAAGAAGAAAAAAAAAGAGTAGTTTCTGAGCAAGCACCACCTGCTGCAAAGGCAAAAGAAAAACCTGATAGAATTCCAATGCCAGAAGATAAAAAAGAAACAAAAGAATTAATCAAGAAAAAGCAGAATCCTGAAGAAATCAAACCGCAGATAAGACAAGCGTCAGAATTTGAGAAAGAAGAGTTATTTGACACTAACGAGATTGCAGCTTTAATCGATAAAGCCAAAGAAGAGCAGGCAGAAACACAAAGAAAAAAAGATGAATTAACACAAAGCAGCGTTAAAAACTCTTTTGCTCAAGGACTATCTTTGTCTGAAGAGGATGCGTTAAGAGCCCAAATTTTTGGTTGTTGGAGTGTTCCATTAGGCTTGCCATACGATAAAGATTTACTCGTAAGAATTAAACTTAAATTAAAACCTGACGGAAGAATCCTGAAATCAGAAATTTTAGATCATGCTAGAATGAATGTACCTGGTCAAAGCTTTTATAAAATTTTAGCAGAAAGTGCTTTAAGAGCGGTAAGGATTTGCCAACCATTAAAAGTTCCGCCTACAGGCTATGAGAGATGGAAAGAATTACAGTTAAATTTTGACCCAACTGAAATGTTAAAAGGTTAAACAATGAGAAAAATACTACTTACTCTGTCTTTATTATTGTTTTTTTATAACAATGCTTATGGATTAATTACTGTTGATATTACAAGAGGAAATCTAGATCCTTTACCTATAGCTGTTTCCCCTCTTCATGTCGATCCAAAATCAGAAAAAATATCACAATTTAAAACTGAAAAATTAGGTGAAGAAATTTCAAAAATAGTTGAAAGAAATTTTAAATCTACGGGATTGTTTAACCCACTGAAAAAAGATGCTTTTGTTCAAAAACCAGATATAGCACATTTAAAACCTAGATTTGAAGACTGGAGATTAATCAAAGCACAAGCTTTGGTTACTGGTAAGCTTCTTATTAAAGATAAAAAGCTAAAGGTAGAATTTAGACTATGGGACTTAACAGCGGCTAAAGAGATGGTTGCGTTATCATTTACAACAACACCTAATAACTGGAGAAGAGTTGCCCATATAATTTCAGATAAAATTTATGAGAGATTAACCGGTGAGTCTGGATATTTTGATACAAGGATAGCTTATGTTTCAGAAACTGGGCCCAAAAATCAACGTATTAAAAAACTGGCAATAATGGATCAAGATGGCTTTAATACCAAATATTTAACACTTGGTAATGAGTTAGTTTTAACTCCAAGATTTAATACAACAAACCAACTTGTTACCTATCTATCATATTTCAAAAATATGCCCAGAGTATATTTGCTTGATATCGAAACAGGTATACAGGAAGTAGTTGGAAATTTTCCTGGAATGACTTTTGCTCCAAGATTTTCTCCAGATGGAAAAAAAATAATAATGAGCTTTGCTAAAGATGGTAATTCAGACATTTATTCAATGGATTTGGAAACAAGAGTGGTAGAACAAATAACAAAACATCCATCAATTGACACTTCACCTTCATATTCTCCTGACGGAAAGTATATAACCTTTAACTCTGACAGAAGTGGGCTTCAGCAAATTTATGTTATGAGAAGCGACGGAACCCAAGTTAAAAGAATTACTCATGGTGCAGGACTTTACGGAACTCCAGTATGGTCACCAAGAGGAGATTTAATTGCTTTTACTAAAGTTAGAAAAGGAAGATTTTATATTGGTGTTATGAGATCTGATGGAAGTGGAGAAAGATTACTCACAGAAAATTTTTACCAAGAAGCCCCTTCATGGTCACCCAATGGACGAGTTTTAATATTTTATAGAGAAACTAAGTCAGATAGTAAGGGTAAAGGTTTTTCAGCCAAACTATGGTCTATAGACATCACAGGTTATAATGAAAGACGACTTAAAACCGAGACAGATGCATCGGACCCATCTTGGTCCTCTTTATTGTCAAAGTAGGCTATTTTTTAGTACAATTTAGACTTGCAAGATTCAAATAAATTTGAAATATTAGCGCTACCTTAAATATATTTAGGAGATAATAATGAAATTTAATAAAGCCATAAAGAATATTTTTATAGTTTTATTCAGCACGCTGTTAATCTCAGCATGTTCTACTGCTAAAAAAGCAGCGGTAGATACCACTGACGATGTTTATACAGGAACTGAAACGGTTAAATATTTAGCCAAAGGAGTTCCAGACAGAGTGTTTTTTGCTACAAACAAATCAAAGTTAACTACTGCATCAAGAGATACTTTAAGAAAACAAGCAACTTGGTTAAGAAAAAATAAGGACATAACAATTACAATAGAAGGTCATGCTGATGAAAGAGGCACGAGAGAGTATAACTTGGCTCTAGGGGAGAGAAGAGCTAACTCAGCAAAAGATTATTTAATGACATATGGTGTTTCTGGAAAAAGAATCGCTGTAATAAGTTATGGAAAAGAAAGACCGATAAATCCGGCATCTTCACCTTTAGCTTGGTCTCAAAACAGAAGATCAGTTACAGTAAAAGCAAATTAGAACGTTATTCTTAATTATTAAGACCCCTGATCATAATAAAATCAGGGGTCTTTTTTTTGCCATTTTGTATATTTAGTAAATATAAGATGATTCTTAAAATCAAAAATTTATTGGCAGTGTTTTTTCTTACAGCTGTTTTTTTATTAAATACTACAAATCTTGCTAAAGCCGAAGAAGAAAGTTCTGAAATTATTTCAAATGAAATTAAACAATTAAGAGATGATTTAAAGACTCTAGAAAAAGCTATTTATAAAAAATCAGATATAAGTCAATCTACAAATTCATCATCAAATAAACTTAATGAAGATATTCTCACTAGACACTTATTAAAACTTAACGAAATTGAAAGTCAATTCCAAGATCTCACAAATAAGTTCGAAGAAATAAATTTTAAAATGGATAAATTATCAAAAAGAATAACAAAGATGCAATCTGACAATCAACTTCGTTTCAGTGATTTAGAAAGTGCAGACAGTTCAAAATTAACAAGTCAAGCTTCTGTAGCTAAAAAGAAAAAACTTCCAGGTACTGATCTTCCCCAGGATCTTGGAAGGATATCTGACAGTGATTTGAAACAAACAAATGAAGTTCAAAAAACTCAATCAGTTGAGTCTGCTGGGCTTGTCGTAACAGAAAAAACATCACCATCAAAATCTTTGTTACCAAATAAACCACCCAAGGAACAATATGACTTTGCAGTAAGTTTTATAAAAGTAGGAGATTATGAAACAGCAGAATATGCACTTAGGGAATTTATAGATAAAAACAAGAGCAATACACTTGCTGGGAGTGCACAGTATTGGTATGGAGAAACATTTAGAGTAAGACAACTATATCAGGATGCAGCCGCTGCATATTTAGATGGTTACCAAAATTATCCAAAAAGTAAAAAAGCACCAATTAATTTGTTGAAACTTGGAAGTACATTGGTTCAGCTAGGTGAAAAAGAGCAAGGTTGTTTAATGATTCAGGGCGTAAAAAAACAATATCCAAAAGCAAGCAAGTCTGTGTTACAAAAAGCAGAGTATGAAAACAAAAAATTCAAGTGTAACAAGACTTAAAGATGACAACATATATTTAAAAGTCAAATCAGTTTTAAAAAAATATAAAAAAAATAATTCATTTGTAGTAGGAGTTTCAGGAGGACCCGATAGTCTTGGACTTGCTGCTTTATGTAATATAATTTCGCATAATGAGAGATATAAATTCTTTTTTGCTATTGTTGATCACGGAATTCGAAAAAATTCTGGTAAAGAGGCATTACAAGTAAAAAAACTGTTGTTAAACAAAGGTATAAAACTTAAAATTTTAAAAAATCGAAAAAAAATTAAAAATAACATTCAAAAAAAGGCTAGAGATGCTAGATATAAATTATTAGAAAATTTTTGTAAGAAAAAAGGAGCAAAATCGTTAATTGTTGCACATCATCAGGATGACCAAGTAGAGACATTTCTAATAAGATTATCTAGAGGTAGCGGAGTAGAAGGGCTTTCTTCTATGCAAGAAATGACTACTTTTAAATCTGGAATTAGATTGATTAGACCATTACTCGATTTTAAGAAATCACATTTAAATAATATAGCAAAAATTTTTTTCGGTAAAACTTTTAAAGATCCAAGTAATAAAGATAGAAAATTTTTGAGAACAAACATTAGATTACTAAGAAAAAACCTTTCTAATAAAGGTATAGATTTTGAAAAAATCATTAGATCAATAAAAAATATTTCATCAACTAAAGAAGCAATAGATTTTTATGTAGCAAAATCGATGAAAAAATTTGTTAAGTTTGAGAGGAAATCAACAATTTTAAACTTAATTCAATTTCAAAAAGAACCTCAAGAAATAAGATTTAGAATAATTAATAATATTGTTAAAAATAGATCAAAATCCTATTATCCTCCAAGATCAAAAAAAGTACTAAATTTAATAAGCGGTTTTCAGAATAAAAATTTAAGAAAATGCACTTTGGGAGGATGTATTTTTGAGAGAAAAAAAAGCTTTCTACATGTGTCAAAAGAGTTTTAAAAAATTGCCAAATTTAGCCAAATTTTGTCCAAAGTACTACAATTTGTCATATTTTAATGCTAAACATATTCTATTAGTACTTGTTATATAATTAAAAATACTTATCTATATATAAGATGAATTTTAGAAATTTATTAATGTGGGGTTTGATAGTCCTTTTATCAGTAGGGCTATTTAATCTATTTCAAAATCCAAATAAAACTAATGCAGAAAATAACAACATTGCATTTTCAAAATTTTTAGAAGAAGTTGACTCAGGAAGAGTTGTGCAAGTAGAAATTCAAGGTAACAATATAAGTGGTACGTTATCTGATGGATCAAAATTCAAAACATATTCTCCGAACTATCCCGACTTAGTTAGTAAGCTTTCAGAAAAGAATGTCAGCATTATTGCATCACCGGTAGAAGATAAAATGCCATCTCTTTTAGGTGTTCTTTTATCTTGGTTTCCAATGTTACTATTAATCGGAGTGTGGATATTTTTTATGCGTCAAATGCAGGGAGGCAGAGGTGGCGCTATGGGATTTGGAAGGTCTAAAGCAAAATTACTTAATGAGGCACAAGGCAAAGTTACTTTTAATGATGTAGCCGGAATTGAAGAAGCAAAAGAAGAGGTCGAAGAAATTGTTGAGTTTTTAAGGGATCCAAAAAAATTTAGAAGACTAGGAGGTAAAATTCCAAAAGGCGCTTTACTTATTGGTCCTCCAGGTACAGGAAAGACACTTTTAGCAAAAGCAATAGCTGGTGAAGCTAACGTTCCATTTTTTACTATTTCAGGATCAGACTTTGTTGAGATGTTTGTTGGAGTAGGTGCTTCAAGAGTAAGAGATATGTTTGAACAAGGAAAAAAACATGCACCATGTATAATTTTTATAGACGAAATAGATGCAGTAGGAAGAAGTAGGGGTGCAGGTTTGGGTGGTGGAAATGACGAGAGAGAACAAACTTTAAACCAGTTACTTGTTGAGATGGATGGTTTTGATACAAACGAAGGAATTATATTAATAGCTGCAACTAATAGACCTGATGTATTAGATCCAGCTCTTTTAAGGCCAGGTAGATTTGATAGACAAGTCGTTGTTCCAAATCCAGATATTCTTGGAAGAGAGGCAATTTTAAAAGTTCATATTAAAAAAGTGAGTACAGGACCAGATGTAAAACTTAGAACAATTGCGAGAGGAACTCCGGGTTTTTCTGGTGCAGATCTTGCTAATTTAGTTAATGAGTCAGCTTTACTAGCAGCTAGAAAAAACAAAAGAGTTGTTACAATGTCTGATGTTGAAGAGGCAAAAGATAAAGTAATGATGGGTGCCGAGAGAAGATCGATGGTTATGACCGAGGAAGAAAAGAAACTTACGGCCTATCACGAGGGAGGCCATGCGATAGTAGCTTTAAATGAGAAAGCCTCTGATCCAATTCATAAGGCAACTATTATACCAAGAGGAAGAGCTTTAGGTATGGTAATGAGATTGCCAGAAAGAGATCAATTGTCAGTTACAAGAGAGAAAATGTATTCGGATATTGCCGTAGCAATGGGTGGTAGAATAGCTGAAGAAATTATATTTGGTTACGAAAAAATTACTTCTGGAGCATCCTCAGATATTGATATGGCAACCAAAATGGCAAAAAACATGGTTACAAGATATGGAATGAGTAAGGATCTAGGAACAGTGGCTTACGGTGAAAACGAAGAAGAGGTTTTTCTTGGAAGATCTGTAACAAGACAACAAAATATGTCTGAAGAAACAGCAAAAAAAGTAGATACTGAAGTTAAAAAAATTATTGATGCCGGTTATGAAAGAGCTAGAAAAGTTCTTACGGATAAAATTGATGACTTACATAAAATAGCAAAAGCGTTGTTAGTATATGAAACTTTGACAGGAGATGAAATTAGAGATTTAATTTTAAAAAATATCCAACCTACTAAACTTTCTAAAAAAGAAGAGGAAGAAGCTGATGATAAAGCGTCTTCAGCTATAGATTCTATTGGTTTAAAACCAAAACCAGCACTATAATAAAAACTATCATGAGAAAATATTACACCAGGGCGTGTAATTTTTATCATGGAAGTGAAGCAATAAAATTAATCAAAAATAAGAATGCACTTCCATTAAATGGTAAAAAAAACATAGCCTTTGACAGTATCGAAATTTTTTCCAGGCAAAATAAGGGAATTAAAGTTAATTTAATCAATATTAATAAAATTAATAAACTCAGCAAAAAAGTCAAAGAAGTTGTAAAAAATGATTTAAAAAAAATAATTTCAAAAAGAAAAAATTTTCTCAAAAATATTAATTTTGATAACCCTTCAATAATGGGGATTTTAAATTTAACTCCCGATAGTTTTTCTGATGGAGGTAAATTTAATAGCAATAAAAAAGCTAATAAACAAATTTTTAATATGATTAAATCAGGCGCAAAAATTATTGATGTAGGTGGAGAGTCAACAAGGCCTGGTTCAGAGACCATTGATCCAAAAATAGAATGGAGAAGAGTTAAACATATTTTAAAGAATTTTAAAAAAAAATATAAAAATATTTGTTTATCAATAGATACAAGAAAGTCTTTTGTAATGACAAAAAGTGTCGAATGTGGAGCAGACCTAATTAATGATGTGTCTGGTTTTCATCATGATCCTTATTCATTATTAAAATTTAAAAAACATAATATTTCAAAAGTTTTACATCACATGCAGGGAACACCAAAAACAATGCAAAAAAATCCAAAATATAAAAATGTTTTACTAGATATTTATGACTTTTTTGAAAGAGAAATTTCAAATATATCAGATAGTAAAAAAATTATAATAGATCCTGGCATTGGTTTTGGTAAAACTTTGAAACATAATTTGACTTTAATTTCTAAAATATCTTTGTTTCATAGCCTTGGTTTCCCTATTTTGGTTGGAACATCAAGAAAAAGATTTATTAACCAAATATCTGGAGAGTACGATAGTAACGATAGAACAGGTGGAACATTAGCGTCAGTTCTTTTTTTGTTATCTCAGGGTGTACAAATTTTTAGAGTACATAATGTAAGGGAAATCAAACAAGGAATAATGGTTTACGAAAAAATTAATGAAAAATAAATATTTTGGCACAGATGGAATTAGAGGAACAGTAAATCAAGGTAATATAACTGGAGAAAAATTTTTTAAATTTGGTTTAGCGTCAGGCACTTATTTTAAAAATCTGAAAAAATCAAAACAGGTTGCAATCATAGCAAAAGATACAAGATTATCAGGATATACTCTGGAACCAGCTTTAGTATCTGGTTTAGTTTCTGGTGGAATGCACGTTTTTACCTTAGGTCCTTTACCTACAAACGGCCTAGCAATGTTAACGAAGTCTATGAAAGCTAATATGGGAATAATGATAACTGCTTCGCATAATCCATATTATGACAATGGCTTAAAATTATTTGGTCCTGACGGAATGAAACTATCTGATAAAATTGAAAAAAGAATTGAAAAACTTATAGATGCTAAAAATACAAAGCAGTTAACAAACCCAAAATTGCTAGGAAGAGTAAAACGTCTTGAAGATGGAAATGATAAATATATTAATATATTAAAAAATAATTTTCCAAGTAATTTTAATCTAAAAGGCACTAAAATAGTTTTAGATTGTGCAAATGGCGCTTGTTACAAGGCTGCACCTAAATTACTAAAAGAACTTGGAGCAAAAGTTATTTCCATTGGAGTAAAGCCAAACGGATTAAATATAAATAAAAAATGCGGATCAACTTACCCTTCAAAAATTAAGACTGCAGTAAAAAAGTATAAAGCTCATGTAGGTATATCATTCGATGGAGATGCCGACAGAGTTATTATGTGTGATGAAAAAGGTAAAATAGTTGATGGAGACCAAATTATTGCAATGTTAGCACGTCGTTGGAAATCTAAAAAAATCTTGAGGGGAGGAGTTATCGGAACATTAATGTCTAATTATGGTTTAGAAAAATTTTTAAATAATGAAAAAATAAGGTTTTCTAGGTCTAAAGTTGGAGACAGATATGTTAAAGAAAAAATGAAAAAATTAAATTATAACTTGGGCGGTGAACAGTCTGGACACATCATTTTAGGAAAATTTGCAACAACTGGTGATGGTTTACTAGTAGCTTTAGAAGTTTTGTTTTCTCTAAGAAAAGGAAAAAAGGCCAGTCATATTTTAAAAGTTTTTAAACCATTACCTCAAATTTTAAAGAACGTAATTGTTAAAGATAAAAATATTATTACTAAATCAAAATGTAAAAATGCAATAAAAAGAGCAAACAAACTCATGGGAAAAAATGGTAGAGTTTTAGTTAGAAAATCTGGAACAGAACCAAAAATAAGGATTATGGCCGAGTCATATGATAAAAGTTTAATTTTAAAATGTATAAAAATAATTAAAAGATCAATTAAATAAATTGAAACCTAAATCTAAAATTTTAATTATAGCAGGATCAGACTCCTCTGGAGGAGCAGGAATACAAGCAGATATCAAAACAGTAACAGCATTAGGTGGATATGCAATGACAGCCGTTACTGCAATTACGGCGCAAAATACGACAGGAGTAAAATCAGTTGTACCTATTCCTTCTAAAGAAATACAAAAACAAATTTTATTTACATCAAAAGATATTAAACCTGATGCTATTAAAATTGGAATGCTTCATTCATCAGATGTAATTATTTCGGTATTAAGGTCTCTTCGAAAAGTTAAAACTAAAAAAATAATTTTAGATCCAGTTATGGTAGCAAAAGGTGGATTTAAACTAATCAATAATAGAGCAATTAAAACTCTAAAAACCAGATTAATCAAAAAAGTTTTTCTTATCACACCAAATGTTCCAGAAGCTGAAGTTTTGACTAAAATTAAAATTAAAAGTTTAGAAGATATGATTCGTGCCGCCAATATTTTGCTTAAATTTGGTGCTAAAAATATTTTAATAAAAGGTGGTCACATAAACACAAAAACTATGCACGATGTATTTTTAAATAAAAAACAATTAAAAATTTTCAAAAATAAAAAAATCAAAACAAAAAATACACATGGAACTGGATGCACATTATCAAGTGCAATCGCAACCTTTTTTGCTTGTGGAAAAAATATAAATAAGTCCTGTGAGCTTGGTATTAAATATGTTAATCAATCTATTAGATCCAATCTTAATTATGGAAAGGGTCATGGACCAATTAATCATTTGAGCTCAATTTATATAGATAAAAAATTTAGATAATGAAAAATGTTATAGTTGTAGGAACACAGTGGGGAGATGAAGGAAAAGGAAAAATTGTTGATTGGTTATCTAGTGAAGCAGATGTAGTAGTAAGATTTCAAGGTGGTCATAACGCAGGTCACACTTTAGTTATTAACGGGATAACTTATAAATTGAGACTATTACCTTCGGGCACTGTAAGAAAAAATAAAATTTCAATAATAGGAAATGGTGTAGTGGTAGATCCTTGGGCTCTAATTGAAGAAATCAAAGAGATAAAATCTAAAGGTATTGATGTCGATGAAAATAATCTAATTTTATCAGAGGCAGCCAATCTTATTTTGCCGTATCACAAAGAAATGGATGAAATAAGAGAAGACTCAGCTGGAAAAGCCAAAATTGGAACTACCAGAAGAGGTATTGGACCTGCATATGAAGATAAAGTTGGGAGAAGATCAATTCGAGTTATGGATTTAGCATCAGAAAGTCATTTGGATAATAGGCTTGAAGCAGCACTAATACATCATAATGCATTAAGAAAAGGTTTAAAAAAAAAGATTTATAAAAAAGATAAATTAAAAAAAGATTTATTAAAAATAGCTCCAGAGATATTAAAGTTTTCTCAACCGGTTTGGAAAAAACTTAACGAATATAAGGCTAAAGGAAAAAAAATCTTATTTGAAGGAGCTCAAGGTATACTTTTAGATGTTGATCATGGTACTTATCCTTTTGTAACCTCATCAAATACAGTAGCATCATCTGCAGCAACCGGATCAGGATTTGGTGTAAATAATGCAAATTATGTTTTAGGCATTACAAAAGCTTATACCACCAGAGTAGGTGAGGGACCTTTTCCCACAGAACAAAAAAATAAAATTGGAAATTTGCTTGGTAGTAGAGGAAAAGAGTTCGGTACTGTTACTAGTAGGAAAAGAAGATGTGGTTGGTTTGACGGTGTATTAGTTAGGCAAACAATAAAAATTTCAGGTGTTAATGGAATAGCGCTGACTAAGCTTGATGTTTTAGATGAGTTAGATGAAATTAAAATGTGTGTTGCATACAAACTAGATGGTAAACAATTAGACTATTTACCTGCAGGAGCCGAATATCAATTTAAAATTGAACCTATATATAAAACTTTTTCAGGCTGGAAAAAAAGTACTAAAGGAATTAGAAATGTTGAGGATTTACCTGATAATGCAAGAAAATATATATATGCTTTAGAAGATTTTATTGAAGCAAAAATTTCAAGCATATCAACTAGTCCCGAAAGAGAAGATACGATTTTAATTGAAAATCCTTTTGATTAATTTTTAGGAAGAAGATTTTCGGACTTCGTTGCATTCAACATAGCTTTTTGAAGCTTTTCAAATGCACGAGTTTCTATTTGTCTAATTCTTTCTCTGCTAATTTTATATTTCTTACTTAACTCTTCTAAAGTTTTGGGATTATTTGACAATTTTCTATCTTCTATTATTTCTCTTTCTCTATCATTTAATATTTTAATAGATCTATGTAGTAAAGATTTTTTTTCATCTAATTCCTGTTTTTGAGAAACGAAGAGTTCTTGATCTAAATCTTCACTAGGTAACCAATCTTGCCATTCACTTTTTTCATCAGATTTTATTGGTTCATTTAGTGATTTTTCTTGACCCATCATTCTACGATTCATATTAACCACTTCTTCAGATTTAACGCCGAGTCTTTTTGAAATTTCTTTTACCTGTTCATTTTTTAAATCCCCATCTTCATTAGGTGCAATTTGTTTTTTTAGTTTTTTTAAATTAAAGAAAAGTTTTTTTTGTGCTGAGGTAGTTCCCATTTTAACAAGACTCCAAGATCTTAATACATATTCTTGAATTGCTGCTTTGATCCACCACATTGCATATGTTGCAAGCCTAAAACCTTTTTCAGGGTCAAATTTTTTTACAGCTTGCATCAACCCAATATTTCCTTCAGATATCAATTCATTAACTGGAAGACCATATCCACGATAACCCATTGCAATTTTAGCAACTAAACGCAAATGACTAGTTACAAGTTTATGAGCTGATTTTAAATTTCCTCTTTCTTTCCAGTTTTTCGCTAGCATATATTCTTCTTCAGCATCTAAGATTGGAAATTTTTTAATTTGTGCGAGATAAAGTGATAGACCTCCTTCACTCGTTAAAGTTGGTAAATTTGAAATTCCAGTTTTTGTACTCATCGCTGTATATATATTTATTAAATTAAATTCTTCAATTACTAAATTTGTCAAGAAAGTCTAGCATTTTTTTAAAATCATAAGGTAATTTCGAGTCAAAATTAAGAAATGAGTTTTTTGTCGGATGAACTAGGCCTAGACTTTTGGCATGCAGAGCCTGTCTATCGAAATCAGAAAGTATTTTTTCAAATTCTTGATTTACTTTTCTAAATTTTGTTTGTTTCTTTCCATACTTTCTATCACCAATCAATGGATTTCCTTTGAATGCTAAATGTACTCTTATTTGGTGTGTTCTTCCTGTTTCTAAAACACATTCTACCAAACTAATTTTTGGTATTTCTTTTGAACTAAAGGTTTTTAAAGTTTTATAATTTGTAACTGCTTTTTTTCCTAAACGCTCGCTTACAGACATAAGTTGTCTATTTTTTTTACTTCTTGATATTAGAGTTGTTATTTTTCCACTAAGAGGTCTAACCACTCCCCAAATCAATGCTACGTACTTTCTTTTTATACTGTGATTACTAAATTGCTCAGACAAATGTGAGTGTGCCTGATTGTTTTTTGCTACAACTATTAGTCCACTGGTATCTTTATCTATTCTGTGAACTATACCTGGCCTAAATTCTCCATTTAAATTTGATAAATTATTTTTGTAAAGATGCAACAAACCATTAACTAAAGTTTCATCTTTATTGCCGGCCCCAGGGTGAACAACTAGACCGCTAGGTTTATTTATAATAACCATTTCTTTGTCTTCGTATACAACATCAATCTTCATTTTTTTTGGTTTAATATCATCTGTTTTTTGTTCGGGAATATTTACTTCGATTAAATCATTTTTGTTTATTTTTTCTGAAGGAGATATGATTAACTTCTTGTTAAGTTTAATATTTTTAGAAAGAATAATTTTTTTGATTTGGGATCTTGTAAACGTTTTTAGATTTTTTGTTAAATACTTGTCTAATCTCGTCTTTTTGTCGAGATCTTTAGCAAAAAATGTTATTGTTTTATTCATTTAATAATTTAAAAGTACTATATTCGGACGGGCCGTTAGCTTCAACTGGATAGAGCGCTGCGCTTCGGACGCAGAGGTTGGGGATTCGAATTCTCCACGGCCCACCAAAAAGCAAAAGATAAGTTTTT
>Ga0208261_1000356_pt1 | contig 18668 bp, 4 predicted proteins | sample Knorr_S7_td_DCM__FD_185595 | JGI IMG/M metagenome (GOLD analysis project Ga0208261, IMG submission 185595) | Marine microbial communities from Southern Atlantic Ocean transect - Knorr_S7_td_DCM_ad_131m_LV_B (SPAdes) (version 3) | ecosystem: Environmental > Aquatic > Marine > Oceanic | place...
TTTTATCAACTTGTCTAAGAATTGCTGTCATTGGACTTCACTATCTGCTTGAGTAGGGATTTGATCTCACTTATCTCACTCTTCACATAGTCCAACTCATGTTCCATATTCTGAAATTTTTGTCGGGACTTTTTATATTTTTCAAAGGAAGACCTATCGGTATTTATGATTGCACCACTGTTTACGTCACGGTAGAGATGATCGTTGTCTTTTACTTTCAAATGGTTCATTATAATCCAAACTTTGCTTTATTTCCATTATAATTGGATTGCACTTGTGCTGTTGTTAGTGCAGCTGCATAAATCCTCAGTGAATAAAAAGTTCCAGCTGCTTCCCTATAATTGTAACCATCAGTATTAAAACTGTTAGCACCAATTGCTGTTTGACTATGAAAATTCTGTGGAACTACTGCACCAACCTCATGCTGTACTACCATAGAACCATTCACATACATCTTTTCCCATGTTCCATCCCAAACCAAAACAATGTGATAATTACTACTATTACCATTGGAGTTATACCATGCACCACTAACTCCTGAATCCATACTGGTATACGTACCATCCATTGCAGCATAATAATTATCACTAGAGTTAACACCAATAGTCATGTGGGAAGCACCAGTACTAGTACTTACACTATTGTTATGTACTAGGTAAGTATATACACCTGTCAGATTATTCCCATGAGTCATGTTTGTCCACAATTCCCAAGTTTGTTGAGTCTGTTCAATATTTGGCGTTGCAAAAAGCCCACCATCCCAATTACTATCATTAAGATTAGTATAATTAAATCTAATACCACCACCATAATCAGTAGTGTATGAATATCCTCCACCACTAAATGTGCAATCACTTGATCCCACTTGATCTTGCAAAATACTACCATTCCAAGTTGATGCCTCACCAGCATCAAGATTGGTGACAAGACCATCAGTTAGAAAAGTCTGATTACCACCACCAGACGGTGCAGGTATTCCTAGAAACATTTGTTGCATTGCCATCAGCTTAATCCAGCTCCAGAGATAAAGGCAGTTGCACTTCCTACATATAAAACTGTCGCCATGCCCTTACTGGCCAGGGTTCTATCACCTGTAGAAGCATCTGCTGAATTAGTCAGCGTAACACTATTTGTAGCAGCATCAATTGTTATATCACTACCACCATTATTGATAATCGTTATCATATCGCCAGCTGTCATACCATTTGCCAATCTGACATTATTAGTAGTAAAAACATATCTACCTTGAGTTCCATTGTCTCCAGCTACTACATCATAAACACCTCCTGGAGCAACTGGACTAAGCCTTCTTAAATGACCCCTTCCATCCCATACTTGAGATGCTTGAAATTTATCAGCAGTAAGTGTAGCAACCTCAGTACCACCAATCTCCCATTTATGCTGTCCAGAAGCAGCGTTGTACATGAAATCTGCACCACTTGCTCTTATCCAGTTGGAACTATTCTCTCCTGCTGTACCTGTACTTCCAAGAGTTACTCTTAAATCATTAGAACCTGTAAACTCAACATATCCATCTGCCTTAACTTTAAAGCATTCAGTGTCAGCTCCATTAGCAACTCTAAGTGCATAACGGTTAGCAGCAGTTCCACCACCTTTAATATTAACCCCATAACCATTGGTAGTGTCTGAGTTTATAAAAGTAGCTATATCATTTGCACCACTTTCACGTACATCTAATTTTCTCGTAGGAACCGAAATTCCTACACCAACATTTCCACTAGAATCAATAACCATCTTTTCAGATGATCCATCTACTCTAAATTTAATTGCACTACCAGCAGTATTATCACTGTAGTCAGCAGTGATCATAAGAACACCATTATCAGCAGCGATATTGGCATCACAATTATCAGCAGAATCATTGAAAAATATTGATCCAGCACCAGTAGTCCCTGATTTACCAGTTATGTTAAAACCGTAATGAGCACTATCAGTTCGTGTAGTTACACTATCAAGTCCAATCTTTACATCACCACCGTCTGTGATGGTAAGTCTTTTCCCTGTACCATTACCATCTGTGGTATGGAAAGACATTGAATCGCCACTCTTATAAGAATAAAGATTGCAATCACCATTAGCAGCAATTACAAAAGCTTCACTTGTAACAGTATCTCTTAGTTCTATAGCTGCTCCTGCTGCTCCTGCTAAAAGCGTGTAACAATCAGCAGCAGAATCAAAAACTTCTAAATTCCAATCTGTTTGACCCCAAGATCCTGCTGTTGCTGCTGAACCACCAACATTTAAGGGCTTATTAAATTCCCACTTATCCCCAGTCTGATTGTATAATAAAGTCTTGTCATCTGCACCCTTAAGAGTTATACCTCCCCCAGAGGCAGCAGCATCAGTTGTAGACCCCTTAGCAATGATAATGTTCTTGTCCTCCACCTCAAGTGTGGCAGTGTTCAGAATCGTCTGAGATCCATTTACTGTGAGTGTCCCACTCAGTGTGAGGTCAGCACCAGTTGCACCTGCTGCAAGGGCATTAGCAGTGGCAGCAGTACCAACATTGGTTACTCCTGTTGCTATATTATTAACATCACCAGCGAGATTGTTAATCTCTAACCTCTGCTGTTCTATTGTGAATGTGGTTGCTACGTTTCTTAATGGCATTGTGGGGATCCTCTTAGTATGATGCTACAGCCCGTAGATCTTGGATCTTCGGTACAAATGCGGGGTTTGATGACTTCATTACGACCTTGATGGCAAATGATGAGAACTCAGGAAGATCTTCAACACTGTAACTCAACTCTTGATAAGAAGATTGTTTTTCTGTAATACCACTAATAGAATTCTCAGCAGTTGCTATGACATCAACATCTGGGAGTCCAGTATCATTAAATTCAATCCATTCAATGTCTTCAAAGTTTTCTTGTGAAGAAGACTTCTTAGTTCTATAAAGAATTGAAATGTTTTCAATTTCACTTGTATTTGCTGTGATCTTAAGATCAATTGAAGTGGCAGGGTTTTGAATCGCTACTTCTTTCGTTATATATTTAGCGATACTTGAACTATCTTTAGACTGAATATCACTTGTATATTCAATACCATCAGTATAAGATACTTTAGATACTTCTATGAAGAGCTGTTTATCTGCGTCCTGATCAGTATATGAAATAATATCTCCTAAAGCAGAAGTACCTCCAGCACGGAATATATCATTATCCTGTGAATCAACAAGTGCATTTCTAGTATAATTAGCACTGCTATTAATAGTAGCAGTATAATCATCATTAATAGGTTGCTTATCGTTAGTTACAGTAAGAACTTTAGCTTGCTCATTCCATAATAAAACTCTACCAGAAATTTTATTATCATATGTATCTGCTGGAGTACCTGGATTTCTAGCCGTTACATATGATGGTGGTGATAAAACATCAGGTATATCAAAAGGTACTATAGTTACATTAGCACTAGAATCAACGGTAACAGTACCAGCAAAAGTATCAGTAGCAAAAGTCAGAGTTTCACCTGGTACAAATGTATCATTCGTTTTGACTTTAACGTATACTATTGTTCCATCAACTTTAACAATATCTCCAACAGCACCACTAGTTGCACCTTCCAACTTCTGACCTCTAGTACCAACAGTAATTGATTCTCCATTAGCAATATCAACACCATTAGTTTGGAAACTATACACAGGATAGAATTCTAATAATTGATCTCTACGACCAAATCTATCTTCATTTCCTTTAGGATTTTCTACTCTATTTGTAATTGTTTTTACTGAAGCTCTAGACAAATCAATTAATGGAGACAAATGTGAGACAGTACTAGAAATATCAATCTTATATTCTAGAGATCTACTGATATTATTAGATATCTCATTAATTCTAGAAGAAAGTATCTTTTGATTAATAAAGAAGAAATCTTCATTTAAGAAAGTTTTCTCATAATCAGTCTGTGAGTATGAAGTAAATGTACCAACATTATCATCAATAGGAGAAATATTAGTTGTTTTAACTGAACTATCAACTTTAGTTTGTGTAAATGATAGATTTGGAACTATAGCATGAAGCTTTTCAAACTTTCTATTATATGATGCCAATACTGTTCCACCACCAGTTGCAGTTGAAGATGCTCTATTTGAAGATGTTATAGTATAATAATCAACACCTGTATTATTAACTTTAAATAACTCTGAATTTAATTGTATTGCTGTTACACCACCAACATCAGATGCACCTTTAAAGAATACATATGATTTTCCATCAGGATCAAATCCATTATCAGAATGATATACTTTAACATTAAAGTTGTTATTTTTAAATAGAGACGATGTTGCAGTTGAGTTTGCAGTTGCATCAGTTTCAATAGGATGTGTAGATAATTGTTCATATCCAAGATCCTCATTAGTTAATAACAACTCTGCTGGTCTTGTTATATCAAATTCTGCACGATGTATCTTATACTTAATATCCTCAAATAAATCTTCTGTCCAAGTATTAGTATTTTGAGACTTAAAGAGAGAACCAAGAGAAGGTTGAGTTGTTACAGTTGTACTTGTAGCAATATCAGATTCACCTAAAGCAGAAGCCCATATTTGATAATCAATAGAATCTGTTTCAACAACAAGAGAATACTCAGTTTCATTTTGCAAATAAACTGGATAATCAAAAGTAAATTTAGTTGGAGTTGTAGAATTAGTTACTCCTACCTCATCAATAGCAATACCCATACGAACTGCTGGAGAATCAATAGTAATAAATGATTCAATCTCAGCACCAGCATTACCAGTACCTGTTCCACGTATAACAACAGAAGGTGGTTCTGTGTATTCTGAACCAGCAAGTACCAATTCTGTATGATAAACTTTATTTCCAGAAACTCTTACAGTAGCAGTAGCATTACCACCACCAGGAAGTTGAGGACTTTCAATAGTTACAATAGCAGAATCATAATCATATCCAGTATTCTTAATCTTCAGATCAGTTACTCTACCAGAATCCTTAACAATTTTCAACAATAAAGTAGTATTGTTAGTATTATTGGCAGTGATTATACTAGGAACTGATAAATTTTCATCTTGTTTGAAATCTATACCATTATAATTATCTAACAATAAAGTATAAACTTGATCATTAGTTAAAGTAAACAATCCTGTAGCAGAAGCAGTTACTTCAATATTATTTTTATCAAAAACACGAGAAACAGGACCAGAGGCATTAGATGATACTCCAGTTACCTTTTCTCCTTTTGTCAATGTAAGAGTATCACTAGCAACTACTCTCAAATAAGTATCTGGATTAAGAACCTTTTGTGTTCCTGGTATGATATTTTTTCCAGGTTTTCCATTATCAACATCTGTTAGATATACTCTTATAGGAATATTAGAACTCTTCTCTGCGAAGAATAAATCAACGCTAGTAGCAAATAGTCCACCATCAAATCCATTAACATTAAATGTCTGTGCAAGTGGATTTGGTCTAGATGGGTTATCTGTATTACTATCAACGATCTGAGTACCTTCATTAGACTTAAAGAAAGCAGGAGAAGTTGAAACTATTGAAGATGGATTTTCTGGAATTAAACCAGTAGCATAATACTTAATCTCTGCATAAGTTTCTACATCATTCTTATTAGCATTAGTAGAGCTTGAAGTAAACCTAATTGTTTTTGCACCAGTGGTAAATCTAACTTCATTAGCATCTGTATCATATGATACAGTATCAACATTTCCAGTCCATGTAGTATTCTCTCTGGGTGGTTGTCCAGCAGGTATTAAAATAATACCACTAGCATTACCATTTTCATCTGTAGTAACAGGAGTATTGAAAGATGAAAGTGAGTTTCCAGCAACACCTGTATACCTATAATCTGGATTAACCCAACGAGAAATATCCTGTCCTTCCATGAAGACACTTATATTTGTGTTAGGCTTAAGACGACTAATCTTATAATGAACAGGAATACTTCTTGCAAAGAAAGATAACGATGTAGCAACTACATTAGAACCTACTCCCCTAGTAGTAATTCCTTTACCAATTTCATTATTTTGTGGACTAATATTTGATGAACTTCCAACAGAAGCACTAGTTACACTAGTATCAGATATATTACTATTAGTTTCAGCAAATGAACCTATATTAAAGAATGCTCTATCAGCACCAATCCAATTAATCTTATATGAATTATACAAGCTTGAGAAAGCATCCTTCAATTCATTCTTAGCAAGAAAAATTGAATATAAGTTAGTATTATTATCTGTAACAAGAGGTGCTACACTAGTGTCATACCATGAATCTGATGATGGTGCAATAAAGGAATCACCAACATACTGAAGAACAACAAATGGATTTGGATTTATTGTCTTAGTACCAAAAGAGTTACCAAGTAATTCTAATTCTGTGTATGGAAGAGTAATAGCATCTCCAGATTTTTTATAACCTGAAACTGATCTTTGATCATCTCTAGTATTAACTTCTTCTAATATAAATGAATCTTCTCTGGATTGTGGTCTTAGAACAGATTGTTGTGTATCAATAGAACACTTATAATCAACTGACTTAAGAGAACCAATCTTATGTGTCTCAAAATTGTCTACAATGAAACCACTCTTGAAACGATTAATTCCAGTAGAGTCGGTGACATGCATATTAAGTGCTTGTTGTTCTAAAACACTTAACGTAGTGTAATATTCTAATCTCTCAATACGCTTTTCAAGCTTACCAATGTCACGCATTGTATAACGCTTGTTATCAACAGGAACAATCCTTATATCTTTATTAGACTCTGTAAACGCAGGTACATACATGTAGTACAGAGAAATAGCATCATTAAGAGGATCTGGTTTGGATGGGTTTAAAGAAGAATTTCCTTCTTTAATAATAAATTCTCCCTTCTTATTCAAGAATAAACCATCAATCCTATCCAAATATTGCTTTTGTGTGAATGTAAAGGTATATTCTAAATTAGAATCGGATGCAGGTGTACTAGAAACAATACCACCAGTTCCTGTAAATGATCTTGTATTAGAAGAAGATAACAATGAATTGTTTTGGAATCCAGATGTTATTGAATCATTATCAACTTTTGGTCTGAAATCAAGTACATCAGATAAAGATACCTTACCTAAAGCAGGTGAATTAAAAGATGGTATATCTTCTGGACCAACACCAGCTTCATGTAAATAAGAATCAACACAACAGAAATCACCTTGAGTGTGTTCAAAGTAATCAAAACAAATAACTAATTGACCAGTTGGTGTATCTGCTCCTGGTTTTAAAACAATTCTTGATAGATCATATATTGTATCTCTCTGTCCATCATCAAAAGTGAATCTATTAGTAACATCAGTACCACTAAGTAGATTCCCATTTCTATCTACAGTAGGTGGAGTAGATGTAGTACCTTCATAAACATATCTAAGCTTATATGCATCTGCATAACTGTATATTACTAAGCTATCTCCATCATAATCTTTTCCTCTAAAAGGAACAATATTATCACCAACAGAATCAATTACAATTCTCTTATTGACAATTGCTGTCTTCAATCTTGGTTTTGCTTTACTAACTTCTAATGTAGCAGTTAACTTTAATGTTGGATATGTTCCATTTGTAGGAATTGTTCCGAAATAACCTTCAGAGAATGAAAGAGCTACACTACCAGCAGTCAAACCACTAGCAGAATCAACAGAAGATGTGATACTTACCTGATCAGAAGTAAGATATATTACATCACCTTTAGAAATATTAGGAGCATCACCTGCTTTTAAAATTGTTACAAGGAAATTACTTTCATCAAATGAAACAAATCTTTGAGTTCCAAAAGGTAATTGAGCAGCAAATGTAATCATTCCAGCTCCACCTGATCCATTACTAACAAAATCTCTTCTTAAGAAATATGATATCTTAGAATCTTCACTGTCTGCAACAATTGAACTAACCTGATTAGTTCCTGTTTTATATAAAAGAGTTCCTTGATTGAAGTTATCAATTGAAGGACGTACTCTAACTACACTACTATTACTTACAGGAGCAGGTAGTGACCTATCAAGATAAATTCTAGATTTAAGTACTCCCTCAGGTTTTGTTGCATATTGTACTATACAACGAAGAATAGTATCTGTTGAATCAGTAAATTGAATTAAATCTCCTTGCTGTAGTACTTTTGTACTATCTCCACCAAATCCATTACATTCAAGATATTTCCTTCCCTGTTCACCACTAAAAGTAGAATCTGTTACAGACCTAACTTCAGAATACTTTTCTTTAGTTAATTCAACATCAGAAGTGAATGTATTTACACTACCAGATCCAAACTTAGAGAAGAATGATTTTACATTTTGTGGTGTATATGTTGTTACTGCATTTCTAACAAGAACTGGTGTGATAACAGCAGCATTTGGTGTTACACTTGAACTTGGAGATTGAACAACAACTATAACAGGAGGTCTTGAATATTCAACATTAACACCTTGCCTATCTTTAATTGTCGCACTAGTGATCTTTCCACCAACTGCTTCTATAGGTAATGAAATTTTAGAATCATCATAATCAACACCATCTATTCTAAGGAAGCTTCCAGTTGAATAATCTCCACCCCTATTATTAACAATAAAATGAGAAATAGTATTATCCTTTGCAATCTTTAATATATTATTATTCTCATCTCTAATAGTTTCTCCTGACTTAAACTGCCCAAAAAGGGTCTTAACCATAAGTGTTCTAGTACTTGTGTACTTACCAAGTGATTCTCCTTCTACAACACCATAAGCACCACTCTCAATACCATAAACATAACGTCCAGGAGCAAAGTATTTCTCATCTTTACCTTCATAATTTAGAGGAGTATCTAAAATAATCTTAGTAAAGAATTGAGGATCAAAGTAGGACATTCCAAATATAGTATTATAAATGGCATCTCCATTAGATTGTCTACCTTTTGAAAGAACTATATCAGTATCTGGGTTAAATCCAGAACCTTTCTCTGTAAGCGTTATATTACTTGGTTTTACTGTTCCAATTACAGGAGTAAATGTTTCGTTATAATCAATAATATGTCCTAATGGTGAAGGAGGTGTAGCTTCACCTTGAGCCATTGCATCCTCATGTTTCCAATATATCTCCCTTTCACCACTAGCATCACCAGCATCATATTCCAATAGATACTGATCTAATATATCTTTATTAGCAGTAACTGTAAGCTCTAATACAAATGAAGATGTACTTGAATTCCATTCCTTTCTATTAACTTTTGAGAATGCAATAGGAGTAATATCTTTATATCCATTAGGAGTAGTTGTAGTACCCACTCTACTTGAAATAATAGCAATCTCTGTCAATCCACCACCAGCATAATCACTTAACCAATTTGCATCAGATAAAGCATTGTACTTAGTTACAGAATCAGGATGTATTTCAATATAGATTGTTCTAACACCACTATTAGTGTCAAAGAAAGTACCTCTACGATTTGTTGTTTGTTTTGAATCTGTAGCGGCTTCACTATTATTCAATCCAATTGATCCATCATTAAAAAGAGAAGAAAGAAATATATTAGGATAAGCACTTAACTCAGAACCTTCTGCATTAAGAGGAATTGTATTATAAGTGTTAGTAATCTTATAAGTTGGTAATCCAGTTGTCTTTAAACGAATATCTTCTCTATTAAGTGTCTCTCTTGCTTTACTGATAGGAAGATATTTTGTTTCCTTATTAACAATCTCATAACCTTTAATATAAGCTTTACCTGGTCCAACACTAGCTAATAACTTATCCTCTGCTTCTGTTGTAGTAAATCCATTAACTTGTCCAAACTCATCTAATGGATATACACCAAGATTGCCATTCTTTTGATAGTACTCTCTAACATCTAAAGAGAAATTATCAACAACATAATCACCAGACTCATCAAAAGTTCTTCTTGCTAGAGTCTGCTCAAGAAGAGAGTAGTCTGTTTGTACTACTTGTGATTGTACAGCACCTCTTTTAACAGTAAGCAACTGAATGAAATTCTTATCTGTGATCTCAGTAAGATCGTATTTAACTATAGTGAGTTCAATTTTTAATCTATGTGATCCTGGAGAAGAGAAATTACTAGATCCTATTGCATTATCATATAGAGTAGTATCTTCTTCAGGAGTAATAAGACTCTCATCTATCTTAAAACCAACCTTTGCTGATGGTCTATCGTAATAATCATCAATAACAAGTAACTGAGACTTATTCTTTACAAAATATCCATTAACAAAGTAAATACCTTCTTCTACCTGAACAGCAGAAGCATACCCCATAGCAGTGCTCTCTAGGGACGTTGATACACCTGTGTCAGGATCAGTAATAGAAATACTAGTAGGAAGTACGCTTCCATCGGTTCCAACCACTAAGAGTGGTGTATTAACGCCATCTACGACCTCTAAGGTCTCACCTTGTCGGAATGTCTCCTCATTACCTGCATCACCACTATTTGTATAGTTTACATAAACAACATCTGATGATATATCTGTAATATCCTTAGTAGAAACTACTGTAGCAATAACACCAGATGTTAAACCTTTTAATTTATGCCCCTTTAAAGCTTTAATATCATATTTCTTGTAAACCACCTTTCCATCTTGGTTTACAGGTATCTCTGATACAGAAGATAACTTAACGTAAGATAATTTGGTATTAAGACCCACCTCACCAGGAATGACTAGTTCACCCTGCTTGAAGGAATATTTTCCAAATTGCTCAATCTGATTCTGAAGAATAGACTGTAACTGGGTTAACTCTCTCGCTTGGATTGAATATCCAGGGCGAAAGAGCACCTTGTAGAAGTTCTTATCCTGGTCAAAATCATCGTAGTATGGAGCTACGTTTAGGTTCGTCTTCTGAGGCATCTCACGTTTGTTCTAACTTTGGATTGATTAGAATTCAATTACTAGCTTAATGTCCTCAATTTGATCGGGAGCTCTAGTAATTAGTCTTCTGTTCTCTATGTATACGATATCTCCAGAGTTAGGTTCAATCTCAGGGGTTGATAGACCTCCAGTAAATGAAACATCCAATAGTCCAACTTGCTGTGATGTATCAACAGTGCCAGAAGCAGTTGATGTTCCTCCAACAACTGCATTAGCAGCATTAGATTCAAATGCAAGTACTTTACCACCATCAGTATGAAGTTGAGGTGATTGGAAATATTTCAAAATACCATTAGTAGAATCCCAAGAAACTACAGTACCTTTTGCAGTACCACCTGTAACAGTTTGAGTAATCGTTTCATCAGCAACATAATCAGCAGTAGCACCATTCAATTTAACTGCACTTGTTCCACGTAGTGTTGGATCAGTAGCAACATTGGTTGTTCCATAATCTAATGGATCTTGAATAATACCAATTCTACGGAAATCGTTATCTACAGGGAAATCTCCAGAACCTTCAGCATAAGTTAGACGAATATTCGTCATAACTCTCTTAGCAAATAGTTCTGATTCAGCATCAGATCCGTGTCCACCTTCAGGTGAAATAATTAATTCAAATCCACCTACAGCAGTAAATGCACTACCATAAGCACTTGTAAGTCCAGCATCAGTGAATACTGTTGCTTGAGATAGTATAACACTAGCATAAGTGTATCCAGAACCTGCAGCTTCAATTTCTACACTTGATATACCACCACCAGCAGTAGTTACAAATTTAACTATACCACCAGTACCATCACCAACAATTGATGTATATAATGTCTCATCAGCTGGTAACCCAGTAGTTCCTTGTGCATTGTCTAATACAATATGAACACCACCATCAACTGCAAGTGCTTCAGCAGCTACCCTAGATGCTTCTCCAGAAGCAGCAATAGGCATAAAGTCTGTAGATAGGAATGCAAGTACATCACCTGTTGTAAGGGTGTACATGTGCTTCCAGACGTATCCACCTGTACCAGCAGGTTCAGTGTATATACCATTAGCAAATGTTCCTTGTCCACCACTAGGTGCTGACTTTGGTTCATATGTTACAGTCTGTCCAGTTGGATTAGCAGCATTCTCACCATTGTATATGCACTTGAATACTTCATACTCTCCATTCATCACATAGAACTTAGATCCAGGTAATGCAGTATCATTAAGAGCAGTCTGTACACCAACAGTACCTCCACCACCAGCAGTAGGTGCGTAATTAGGACGGTACATGTCAAACTTTGGATTCAGCGATGTACTCCAGTTGTAACGAGGAACAACAAGACGAGCAAAGGAAGAGGTAATTCTTTTGGCAGCGATTAACTCTTGATATACAGTCTGCTTCTCTGATTGGTTATCAATTGGTGCAGGAGGAATTTCTTCCGTAGCATATCTGTAAGATCCAGAGAAAGCAGTAGCACCTGAAGTTCCACCAGTAACACTAGTCTTAAATGTAGGTGTAGTAAGTGCTGTAGGACCAATGTTCTTCAACAATAAACTGTTAGCAAGAACACCTCCATCAGCAACTACTCCTGTTCCACCCGAACCAAAAGTAACTGTCTCACCTACTTGGAAAGTTCCGCTTATGTTAAAGAGTTCTAAGTGTGCGTCCCATTTATTTGAGCGTCCCACAAAGAAATACATATGTGTCTTCTCAGCTTCACTGAGAGATTCTAAGAATTGCTTCGCATTGAAGATTCTAAATTTTTCTGAAATAATTGCTGCCATTGTTCGCTGTGCCTTGGTTTATAGTAAGCCGAATCAAGTTTATTTATAACTTATTTATAGTGCGTTTCTGATATGCGTACCGATAAGATGCTCTTCAATAGGAGAACCATCAACTCCACGGGTACAACCTAATAAACGATCACTCATTTTACTGGTATAAGAAATAGTTTCTTTACCGATTAAAATCTTTCCTCCTGTTTCAGGATAGATGTGACGAATCACTGTTTGTTCCTGAGATGTTCCAGGATGTTCTGTAACACTGTATTGTGTAGTAGTATATATTACCTCACCAGTTGCATTATATCCAGCACCATTTGCGTCAGGTAAATCAGCAGTGTCAAGTATGCTTAAGTAGTTATTTATGGAAGGATAACCAACATTGAATAGGTATGCATTATCAGCAACCATAGTATTTGGATTATTTTCAAATTCCTGTAGTTGTAAATCAAATCCTTCCCACTCTTGAATAGTATATGCGGAAACACTGTATCCTGCGTTGGATATAATGTCACCAGTGCTCATGAATTTAGCACCTTCCCACTGTAAGAATCTTGGACCTAATGTTCCTTGATGATATGAGAATTTATAATCAATTCTTCTTAGATCAACAAATCCAGCATTATAGAATCGTACTGTTTCAATCCCTTCACCAGGAGGCAAATCACCTATATCTGTACATACACCATTCAATTTATATTGACCTATAGGACATTCACCATCATCAACTATTCGTCTTCCAATTGGATCTATGTAAATAAATGGCTTACGGCATTGTACCTTATGACCAAGCTCAATAATACTAGTTCCTTGGAATCCTAATTGAATTGTAGGATTGCTAACTGAAGCATAAGAAGTACCATGCCATATAAGTCTTGACTGTGCTAAAGGTAATGGAGATAGATCAATCTTCTTCTGTATAATAAGAGTAATCTTCTGCTTCGCTCCATCGGGTGTAGTAATCCTCATATCAAGATCAAGTTCACCTGGTCCTAATTCAACTCTCTTCTCCCAACTAAACTCTGAGCTAATAGTGACAGGAGATGGTTTAATTAGATCTGACTTAATTAAAAGTGTAAGAAGACTATCAATCTTTCTACCACGTTGTTTAATAATATCATATTGCCTTGCTGTTACTACAAAAGGTGCTTTAGTATATCCAGAACCAGATGCAGTTAATACTACATCAACTACATTACCATCAGAAACAACTACTTCAGCTCTAGCACCTCCACCCTGTTGATCTACAGGAATGAAATGTAATATAGGTGTTGTATAGTAATCTTTAGCACCTGATGGTTTTAGTACACCAGTATCATACAATAATTGGAAATCTGTTCTATTCCATGATATAGAGGTTACAGAACCATTAGTAACCTCACAAGTTACACTAAGACCAACACCTCTTACATCTCCAGCATACAATGATGTTGAAACCTTACCAAAGAAACTTTGAGAAGGATCATCACCTGCAATATATGTTTTTGGTGTGACATACTGTGGCAGTTCATTAACTGTCCTATAGTAATCTTCCCCATCAATTTTAATAGTGTCACCAGCAATTATATTAGCACCACCTCTCTTTCTCTCATAGAAAGCTTCATCTGCTCTCTTTGTTCCATACAACCAAGTAGCAGAATTCCTCTGCATCCTATAGTCATTACTATCGTCTCTAACTATATCAACAACAACACCAGCTGGATCTACACCTATTAATTCATACTCATCACTGAAATCAGGCATTCCTGCAAAGAATATATTAGAGTCATCCATATTAGGATTACCACCAGAAATAGTAATCGTTATTTGATCAAGAACTGTTAACTGTCCTCCACCCCGATATACCTCATAACTTTTAACATTACCAATGAATACTTTCTTTCCATTAATCTTCTGATACGCAACTTGGAAGAAATCACTAGTTTCACCATACCATTTTTCCCATTCAGAGAAATCATTGGAATTAGAAGAACAAGTTAAAATAATTTCATTATAATATTGAGTCTTCTCGTAATCATATAATGTTATAACAGGATCAATATCTCTTCCATATAATACAAGGATCTCTACATTATTACCTGCGAATATATTCTTATTAAATTTTATAGTAGGTCCACTAATTGTATAAGATTTGTTTACTCTTTGTAGAACACCATCAATAAAGACTAAAGCAAATTCTGGATCAGAAATAACCTTTATTTCACTTTCAGAATCAAGAATTAAGAATGGTCCATTAGATCCTTTACTAGAGATACCAGCATTGTTAATACCACATCTTATATAACTTCCAACTCCATGTGCAAAAAACTTTTCTACTGCTATGGGTTCTTGTAATGTCTTTGTATTTGATTCCTGACCCCATAATGGTGGACTGTCAAATACAACTTTATTTGGAAGAGAAGTTCTATCAATAGTATAAGCAGGATTATGTTGTAACACTCCACTCAATGCAATGAATAGATCTTCATTTACTTGAGTATCTACAGGGGTTCCATCTTCATAATATAATTCAAATATAGTATTCTCACCATCAAAATAATCAGCATAAGAAACATCTATAGTTCCTACACCATTGTTTAGTATTGTCTTCAAGACACCATATAAGGTTTCTAAAGCAGATAAAACATCTTCACATTTAGGATCAGAATCTAATATTATATTGCTATTTGAGTATGGAGCTATTGTAGTAAATGAAGCATTAGATAATGTCAATTCATTATTAACTGCTTTTTTAGCAAGTCCAACAGCATATTCATAAGCTTCAACTGCTGCTTCCAATTCTGAAGTTTTATCTCCTGTTGCAGCATCAGTTAATATTGCATCACCAGTTAAAGAACTTAGTACTCCACCAGTAAAATATTTTTCAGCATTAGCAATAGTTTTTTGGTTTCCACCAAATCTTATATCATGAGCAAAAGCATCAATGATATATCCAATATCACGATAACACTTAGTCTCTGTAGTACCCCAAGTAAATTCAGGATACTTGTCTTTAATAAAACCAAGAGTATCAGATTGAATAAATTCCCTATTCATCTCAATCTGATTAGCAGCATCAATCCACCTACCATTCTTCTGGAAGATATTCTTGATCTTCTTAAGATGTTTTGCATTTAATGAATCATCTTTGAACTGGAACCATCTTCCGTGGAAAGTAACACCTACTAATGGTGGTTGGGCAAATATAATCTTATCTTCAACAACAGTATATGAAACACCAGGCTCTTGTAATATGCCATCAAGTGTTATTACTAAAGATTGCTCGTTATATGGTTTAAGAACATTTCCATCACCATCAATCAAATTAAATTCTTTAGTTCCCGAAAGATTACCTTTGTTACTAAGAGCACCATCAAATGTTCCATTTAAAGTAAAAGTATTTGCTTTTATCTCAGCAGTATTTTTTGTATCAATTGATACAGATCCTTTTCCCTTCTCAACATTCAGATTTTTCATCAAAGCTATGCTTTGAGTAATTTGTCTTCTTGTATTAACTACAGTAATATTATTTTTCTCTGGATCCCAAACTTGAATAACACTTACCCTACTTGTTTTGGTATCTTCGCTCATTTTTGCTTGAGCAGAAGAATCAATTATAACTTCACCAAATAATTTAAATCCAGCAGGATGAGTAGTTTCTTTTATTAATGATCTCCATGTATTGATTGGAGTTTCTGATTTAATAAGATATGAATAATCTTGGTAATAAAAAGAATCAGTTATCCTTTGATTAGAATCACTAACTTTTCCATGATCAGATTTATAATATCCTAAATTATCATAATATGTATTAATAACAGGAGAAAACTCATTATAATTAATACTTTCAATTGTTGCTACTTTGCCTCTGGACAATCCAATTATCTGTTCCTTTTCTCTAAAAATACCTGAAATCTTATTAACAAGAATAATATTAGATCCCTTTCTCCAAGATGTAACTTTAGCTCTAGCAATCTCAACAGATCCAGACTTCTGTACTATAGTTTCTCCTAATTTAAACGAATCCTCTTCAAATCCAGATAAAGTAAAAATATAATTTGAAGTAAATGAGGAAGTTAATGTGCTATCATTGTGATATGATCCACCATTATTAATAATCTTTATATTCCTAGGTACACCAATATTTGTACTGTTTAGATAACAATCAACAATATTATCAACATTACCATCAGCATCTATAATTCCTGTTACAATAGGAATCTTTTTATAGTCAATTCCAATATTAGTAATTTTTATTGAATTAATTTCTCCAATAGAAAATCTAGACTTTGATGTATATGAAATAGTACCACTACCGTCATGAGAAGCTTTAATAGAAGTTGTATATACTATTTGTTTTGGTGTTACATAAATTGCGGTCTTGTTTCCTTGTAAAGGATCTAAAGATAAATTCAAATATGATTTTTCAGAATTAACAATCCCATCTCTATCATAATAATAATATTGTAAGAAATTAGATTCTTTTCTTTCTGTATAATTGTTTGAACTTATTCTTGCTCCATAACCAAGCTTAATATCAACAAAACCCATACCTCTGTTTGTTTCTGATGAAATTAAATTAAAGTTTATACTTGGAGAGAAATCAAACCCACAACCAACCATTGAACTGTGAGTTGTATTAAATTTATACTTGTAATATTTCTTAACATCAATAACTGGGTTTCTTAAGAAATTAGTACCATCAGTAGAAATCTCAAAATAAATATCAGGATTGCTAATACTTGATACCTTTACAAGTCTCTTATTTCCTTCACTATCCTCTTGATCAAAGAATACTGTACTCAAGCTTACCGATTCTATAGTATCTAAAGTCTCTGTGTAATCCCAAGCTACAGTTGCTTTTTGTGTATTACTATCATAATAAGTGATACTACCATCATTAACACTATGTCCTGAACTGAGATTATATCCAGCATCATAGACTGTTACTACAGTGCCATCAAAATGATCAGCTCTTATAGTATTATTTTGTGCTCTCTCAACTGTAATAGCATTACCATTTGTACTATCAACTAAAAGTATTTCATCATTAACAAGTAAAAAATCTCCTTTTTGAATATCATTACCGTTATCAATATTCAATACTGGATTTTGAATAGAAAATCCAACATGATCAACAGAAAGAACTAAAGAAGGAGTATTATTATTAGTCTTACCTGCTGCACTATCTCCTATACCTAACTCATCAAACTTTTTATATCCAGATCCTTTATCTGTAATTAGTACAGAATTAATATGACCAGCAGAAGAAACTACCAAAGTTGCTTTTGCTCCAGATCCAGATCCACCAGTCAATACTACATCATTATAAGTTCCTTGTGTATAATCATTACCACCATTTAATATTGCTATTCTACCAACACCTGTATCTCTGAGAACCCTTGATATGACTGGAGTTTCAAGGACTATATCTTGATATATTCTCTTTCTTACATAATATGTTGTTTCTGTGGTACTATCATCTGGATCAATATTAATATCAATACTTTCTCCAATTGCTACTCCATGATCATCGGATGTTGTTAATAGTGCTACATTATCATGCAATCTAAAAATATTCAAATTATCACTTAAAGATCCAATAGCAACAATTTTTGATCCAGTAGTATCAATTAAATCAGAGCTTGTCAAGAATAAACTATCAGAAACAGAAAATCCTGTATCTGTTACTTTTATCTTAACTGTATTTTGAGCAGTTGTACCCTCTAATACCTCACCTTTTGCAACTGGTGCTGCAATACCATCACTAAGGGATAAAATAGCACCTTTAGTATATGATGAATCTTTATCAACTAAAAGAGATATTACTTTAGTGCTTGATGATAGTACATCTGTACTATTAAAAGTACCTGATACAGAATCTAAAGCAAAATCTTTAGATGTGAATACATTACCAACTATAGTTCCTGTAGCACCTGTATTTGCTTGTGTGATAGTATCACCATCAAACAAATATGCATTAGAAGCAAGCTGAACATAAAGTACTTTAGTTGATTGTGAATTAATTGAAACTACATCCTTACCTTTAATAGAGTCAACC
>Ga0208261_1000357_pt1 | contig 18636 bp, 16 predicted proteins | sample Knorr_S7_td_DCM__FD_185595 | JGI IMG/M metagenome (GOLD analysis project Ga0208261, IMG submission 185595) | Marine microbial communities from Southern Atlantic Ocean transect - Knorr_S7_td_DCM_ad_131m_LV_B (SPAdes) (version 3) | ecosystem: Environmental > Aquatic > Marine > Oceanic | place...
ACTTTAAAAGTTTATAAGAAAAGTAAACAACCTGATTTTTTTAAGGCCATTATAACAAAAAAAGTTTCTGATTTCTTACTTCTCAATCCAGAATTTCCATACGTAGATATACAAGAACGTGCGAAAAATAAGTCTTTCGTTGCAAAAAAAGCAGTTACATTCTCTGAAGAGCAAAAGGTTTTAACCAAAGCTCCTGTAACTAAAGTTAAGATTGATAATATTTCTAAAAAAGAAAATAAAGTGGATAAAAAAAAGAGAAAATATTCAATTATTATAGGTGTATTTTATTCTCAGGACTCCGTAGACAACCTAGTTGATTTACTTGTAAATGAGGGCATTAAAAAAGAAGATTTTTTTGTTAAAAAACTTAAAAAAAATAAATATCAATTATCAGCAGGTCCTTATTCATCAATTAATGCTTTAAAAAATGATTACTTTAAGTTAAACAAGTATGGTTTTGACAATCTTGATTTAAAAGAAAATGATTAAAATTAAAATAATAACAATTTTTTTTACATTAATATCATTTACATTTGCTTTTTCTAATCCAAAAATTGATGCGCGTTCTGCTATTCTTATGGATTTTCATTCAGGTAAAATTTTATATGAAGATGATGCTGATATGCAAATTTACCCTGCTTCTATGACAAAAATTATGACTTCAATTATTGCATTTGACCTTCTTAAAGAAGACAAAATAAAACTCAGTGATGAAGTTATAATATCAGAAAATGCATGGAGAATGTCTAAAAGTGGTTTTTCATCAATGTTTATAATGTTGAATGACAAAGTCACAATCGAAGATTTATTGAAAGGAATAATCATTGTTTCAGGAAACGATTCTTGTGTCGCACTCGCGGAGGGAATTGCTGGTACAGAAGGCGCATTCGCTGACATGATGAATGAAAAAGCAATCGAGATTGGTTTAGAAAATACAAATTTTTCAAACTCTTCTGGAATTAATGATCCTGACAATTATTCAACCGTAAGAGATATTGCGATAATGTCTAAATACTTGATTGAAAATTATCCTGTATATTATGAGTATTTTAAGGAAAAAAAATTTACCTGGGATAGAACCGGTGGTGATCCAATCACACAAGGGAATAGAAATCCTCTTTTGTATAAGAACATTGGTGCTGACGGCATTAAAACTGGATATTTAGCTGTTGAAAAATATTCGCTAGCTAGTTCTGTAATTGGAAAAGATAGAAGATTGATAGCAGTAGGTACTGGATTTCAAACCAAACAATCTAGATCAACAGACTCTATGAAATTAATTTCTTGGGGTTTTAGAAATACTGCCACTTATGAAATTGCTAAAAAAAACGAAACTTCGTTTAATTTAAAAACTTGGCTTGGAAAAAAAGGTACAGTAGAAGGAGTCGTTAAAGAAAATATTTATTTAACTATACCAAAAAAATCTATCAAGGATTTAAAAGTCTTTGTAGAATATACAGGCCCAATTAAAGCACCAATAAAGAAAGATCAAGAAATAGGTACTCTTATTATAGAAAGTTCTGAGGAAGATGAAAATAGAAAAATACCTTTATACGCAAAAGAAAAAGTAAAAAAAGTAAACTTTTTAAAAAGTTTATTTATGTCCTTTAATTATATGATTTGGGGAGATGCGTAAAAGAAAATTTTTTTTTATTGTATTTGAAGGTATCGAAGGATCTGGAAAATCCTATCATAGCAAAAAATTATATAGTAATTTTAAAAAAAGAAATATTCCAACAATCCTAACAAGAGAACCCGGTGGAACTATAGGTGCTGAGAGAATAAGAAAAATTATATTAGAGGATTATTTTCACGGTAACACTAGTGAAAAGTTTCATATGTATACAGATACGCTGCTTTATTTAGCAGCACGAAATGAACACATTCAAAACAAAATCAAAAATGCAGTATCAAAAAGACAGATTGTAATATGCGATAGATTTATTGACTCAACATTCGCTTATCAAGTTTATGGAAAAGGTGTTGATAAAGGTTTGATAAATAGTGTTCATAAATATATTTTAAAAAATATCAAGCCAGATCTAACCTTTGTTTTGACAGTTAATTTGTCTAAGGCTTTTAAAAGATTAAAAAAAAGGAAAAAGAAAAATAGATATGATAAATTTTCTAGATCATTTTATAATAAAGCTCAGAAAGCATTTATTAAAATAGCAAAAAAAAATAAAAGCAGGTATCATATTTTTGATAATTCAAATGATAGTAATGATATAGAAAAAAAAATTGCTAAAACTGTTTTTTCAAAATTAAAAATAAATTAGATGAGTAATCAAATAACAGACATATTACATCCAATGAATTCTTTACAGCTATTTGGATTTAATAAAGAATTTGGTAAATTTCTTCATATTTATGATAAGAATAAATTACCTAAAGTAATTTTATTAACTGGTGATAAGGGTATAGGAAAGTTTACTTTCATATTTCATTTTATCAATTATATAATTTCCGCTAACTCTGAATATCCTTATAATAAGGAAAATTTTTTAATTAATAGTGAAAACCTCGGTTATAAAAGATTAATTAGTAACACTGAACAAAATTTCAATTATATTGGTTCTTTAAATCCTGGTGCTGCATCAATTGAAGATATTAGGAATATTAAAAAAAACTACTATAAATCATCGTTAAATAATTTATCTCGTTTTACAATTTTAGATGATGTTGAATTATTAAATATTAATGCAGCCAATGCTTTACTTAAATTAATTGAAGAACCATCTTCATATGATTACTTTATACTCATAAACAATAAAAAACGAGACATGATAAGCACATTAAAATCAAGGTCTTTAGAATTTAAATTGTTTCTTAATAAAAATTATAAAAGTAAAATTTTAGATTTTTTAAAAAAAAAATTTAATATAAAAAAAAACTTTTTAGATAAATATTTAGATACCACTACTCCTGGCTCATTAATTAGATTTTATTATTTATTAGATCAACTTAAAGTAAATGAAAACGAAGATCATTTATTAATTATTAAAAAAATTATTAATGATTATAAAAAAAATAAATATCAAATTAATTTAGATTTAGCAATTTTTTTGATTGATATTAAATTTTCTTTTCTTTCGAAATACAATAATAATACCTTAGAACTTTTAGATGTTAAAAAAGAGATAACAAAATTATTTTTTCAATATCGCAACTTTAATTTAAATACTGACGCTGTTATTAATAAATTAGAAAGCTATTTAAATTATGTCAGATAATAATTTTTATATAACTACACCAATTTATTATCCATCTGGAAAGCCGCATATGGGACATGCATATTCTAGTATTATTGCAGATGTTTTCGCAAGATTTAAAAAATTGGAAGAATTTGAGGTAATGTTTTTAACAGGTACGGATGAACATGGATTAAAAATTCAAAGAGAAGCTGAGAAAAATTCTAAAAACCCAAAAGAGTTTTGTGATGAAATTTCTTTAAAGTTTAAAAATCTAACTAAAACATTAAATTTATCAAATAATGATTTTATAAGAACAACAGAGAAACGTCATTATAGAGCAGTTAATGATATTTGGGAAAGATTAATTAAATCTAATGATATTTATTTATCAAAATATACTGGTTGGTACTCTGTCTCAGATGAAGCTTATTATGATGATGATGAAATTGAAACAATAAATAATATAAAATGTGCTAAAAGTTCTGGTTCAAAAGTTGAATGGGTAGAGGAAGAATCTTTTTTTTTTAAATTATCTTCATGGCAAAAAAAATTATTAAATTTTTATAATGATAACCCTAAATTTATTTTACCAAATTCTAGAAGGAACGAAGTTATTGAATTTGTAAAAAGGGGATTAAAGGATCTATCTGTTAGTAGAACTTCTTTTACCTGGGGTATACCTGTTCCTAAAAATTCAAAGCATGTGATATATGTATGGCTGGATGCTTTAACAAATTATTTAAGTGCTTTAAATTTCCCGGATGTTAAAGATAATAAATATAAAAAGTTTTGGCCAGCATCACTACATGTTATTGGCAAAGATATTCTGAGATTTCACGCTATCTACTGGCCCGCTTTTTTGATGGCCGCTAATATTCCTTGTCCCAAAAGAGTTTATGGTCATGGGTGGATACTTTCTGACGAAAAAAAAATGTCTAAATCTCGTGGAAATATACTTGATCCAATTGAAATTATTAACAAATATGGAGTTGATCAATTGCGTTATTATTTAATCAAAGAAGTCTCTCTTGGAAACGATGGAAATGTTTCTTTGGATAGCTTAAAAAATTGTATAAATAATGATCTAGCAAATAATTTTGGAAATTTATGTCAAAGAGTGTTTTCATTTGTGAGTAAGAACTGTAACTCAGAAATACCTCATTGTAATAAATTTTATAAAGAAGATGAATTAATTTTAAATAATTTAATTAAAAAAATTCCATATCTTCAAAATGCAATGAATAATCAAGATATAAATATTTATATAAAAGAGGTAATAAATTTCTCATTTGACGCAAATAAATACTTTAATGATTTGCAGCCGTGGGCTCTAAAAAAAAATAATTTAGAGAGAATGAATTCTGTTATTTACACAATTTTAAATCAAATCAGATCTATAAGTATTTTATTAAGTCCAATAATACCTCAATCATCTAATAAGATTTTAAATATTCTTAATATTAACGATAATGACAGAACAATAAAAAAAATTTTAGATATAAAATTCCTTAAGTCTGGATCGAAGATTAAAAAAACTGATATTTTATTTAAAAAAGTCGAAGATGATAATTGATTCTCATTGCCACTTGGATTACGAACCCTTAAATAGCAATATCAAAAGTGTTATTAAGAGAGCTGAAGATGTTGGTGTAAAATATTTTCTTACTATTTGTACTACTGATGTAAGTTTTTTAAAAATTCTAAAAATATTAAAAGAAAATAAAAATGTATTTGGTACGTATGGTATTCATCCTCACGAGGCATCAAATTTTTCCAATCTATCTACTGAAAATATTATAAATAATATTAGCAAGGATAATAAAATTATAGGAATTGGTGAGACCGGTTTAGATTTTTATTATGAACATTCAGATAGAAAAATCCAAAAACAATTATTTTTAAGGCATATACATGCCTGTCAAGAAAGTTCAAAAACTTTAATTGTTCATTCAAGATCTGCTGAAAATGAAACATATGATATTTTATCAAGTGAATATAAAAACAAGAAATTTAAAATATTAATGCATTGTTATACTGGTAGTAAAACATTTGCACATAAATTATTAGACCTTGAATGCTATTTTTCAGCAAGTGGAATTGTAACTTTTAAAAACTCAAAAGATCTTAGCGAAACCTTTAAATCAATACCAAAAAATAGAATTTTAATCGAAACGGATTCTCCATATTTATCTCCTGAACCTCTTAGAGGCAAAACCAACGAACCAAGTCATTTAATTCATACGTTAAAATATATGTCTAAAATACGAAATGAAATTGAAGAAAATTTCTCACTCCAAACAAGTGAAAACTTTATAAATTTATTTGATTTAAAAATTTAAAATGAAATTAATAATTTTAGGGTGTGGTAGTTCTCTCGGATCCCCATGGATAACAAATCATTGGGGTAATTGTAATGCTAAAAATAAATATAATCGAAGAACACGTTGTTCTGTTTTTATTCAAAAGGGAAATTTGTCAGTATTAATAGATACATCACCTGACATTAAAGAACAATTTTTAAAAAATAATATTAAAGATTTAGATCATGTTCTTTTTACACACGAACATTCTGATCAAACAAGTGGAATTTTTGAACTTAAGCCTTTCTCATGGAAATATAAAAAAAAAATTAATATTTATGCAAATTCAAGGACATTAAAAATACTGAAAAATAAATATGACTTTTGTTTTTTTGGTGGGCGTGGTTATTATCCAATTCTAAAAGCCAATAAAATAAAAAAAAGTTTTAAATTATCGAAAGGTCGAAATAATATTTTATTTAAAACTTTTGAAGTAGATCATGGACCAATAACCTCAACAGCATATTTGTTTAATAAAACAGCTTATATTAGTGATTGTAGTGGAATAAACGATAAAGTTTTACATAATCTAAAAAATTTAAATTTCTTAATAATTGACTGTCTAAAATTTAACAGTCACTTCGGTCATTTTAATATTTACGATACATTAAATATTATTGATATTCTAAAACCAAAAAAAGCGATTTTAACAAACCTACATACAGATTTAGATTATAATTTCTTAAAGGAAAATCTTCCTAGCAATATAATGCCTGCTTATGATGGAATGAGAATAAAAATATAAATTTATTTACTAAGAGCTTCTTCTAAAACTTTTACAAACTTTTTTGATGTAGGTTTTGTCATTGATGAAAACGTATCCATAACTTTTCCATCTTTGCTAATTATAATTTTATGAAAATTCCATTTTGGTACAGCGTTTTTACCATAATTATCGTTTGCCCACTTGTAAAAATCATGGGCCTCATCACCTTTAACTTTAACTTTTTCTGTCATTGGAAAACTAATACCAAATTTTGCCTCACAAAAGTTCTTTATTTCTTTATTTGAGTCCATTTCTTGATTAAAAGAGTTTGATGGTACACCTATAACCACAAGACCTCTGTCTTGATACTTTTCCCAAATCTCTTGGAGATCTTCATATTGAGAAGTAAAACCACAATAACTTGCAACATTAGTAACAACTAAAACTTTATTTTTAAATTCTGACAGTTTGATTTCTGATCCATCAAGATCATTAAAAGAAAAATCAAAAGCTAATTTTTCGTAAGAAGAGTTAAGTTTAGATGAAAAAAAAGATATCATGATTATAATAAATATTATTTTTATTTTGAACATTATATATTTTATTTTTTACTTAATAAAATTAACATATACCCAAATAGAGTAGAGGCAAGTGAGCCTAACAGCACACCTATTTTAACACCACTTAAATATTCGGTAGTTTCTGCAAAAGCTAAATTTCCTACAAACAAACTCATTGTAAAACCTATTCCTGTTAATACACCTACACCATATAGTTTCAACCAATCTGAGTTATTTGGCATCTCTGCAAATTTCAATTTAATTGAGGCATATGAAAATAAGAAGACACCAAATTGTTTTCCAAAAAACAAACCGCACAAAATTCCAAGTGGTACAGGGTTCAATAGAGTAACCAAACTCAATCCCTCGAGTGAAACACCAGCATTTGCAAATGCAAAAATCGGCATAATACCAAATGCCACATAGGGTGAAATTGCATGTTCAAGCTTAATAAGCATTGAGTCTTTGTGAGCGTTTTTATTAATTTTATCCTTATGTGGTATTGTTAATGCTAACAAAACACCTGCTATAGTAGCATGTATACCTGAAGCATGTGTGAAGTCCCATAAAAAAACACCAACAATAAGATAAGGAATAAAATTTCTTACATTAAATCTATTCATTAATATTAAGATTATTATTGATGCAAACATTAACAATAAATAAGTAATTTGTATTTTTCCTGAATAGAAAAAAGCAATTATAACTATTGCACCTAAATCATCAATAATTGCTAATGCAGTTAAAAATACCTTTAGAGAAATTGGAACTCTTTTTCCTAATAAAGATAGCACACCTAAAGAAAAAGCTATGTCAGTAGCTGATGGAATCGCCCATCCTCTAAGTGTAATTGAATTTTCATAATTTATAGCAACATAAATTAAAGCTGGTACTAACATACCTCCAACAGCAGCAATTATTGGAAGCATTGCTTGTTTTGGATTTGATAGCTCACCTTGAATAAATTCTCTTTTTATTTCTAATGAAACTAAAAAGAAAAATATTGCCATTAAAACATCGTTGATCCAATGTAATACTGATAATTTTAGTTTAAACTCACCAAAACCTATAGCCAAATATGAATTTAAAATGTCATAGTAGGTAGATGCTAATTGACTATTACTAATGAACAATGCAATTATTGCAGCAAAAAGTAAAACAAGGCCGGAAGCAGCCTCTAATTTAAAAAACCATTTAAAGGGTCTGGATATATGTTGAATCATATTACTAATTATATCTCAATTATATTGAATGCACTTATGTTTCAATTGATAAAATTCATTTATTAATCTATATAAATAACCTTTCGGGGCGTAGCGCAGCCTGGTAGCGCATCTGGTTTGGGACCAGAGGGTCGCAGGTTCAAATCCTGCCGCCCCGACCATTTTATGAAAATAAATAAAGTAGTAATTATTGGCTCAGGAACTATGGGAAGCGGAATAGCTGCTCACTTATGTAATGCAAATATTCCAGTAGTTCTACTAGATTTAAAAACTGAAATTGTAGAAAAAGCCCGAGAACGTATATTAAAATCTAAACCACCACTTTTATTTGAAAAATCTAAAATCGATAAACTTCAAATAGGTAACATTAAAGAAAATTTTAATGAAGTTTCAGATGCCGACTGGATCATAGAAGCAGTAGTAGAAAGAATTGACATAAAACACGATATTTATAAAAAAATCTTTGATAAAAGAAAGACAAACTCTGTTATCTCATCGAATACTTCTACAATTCCTCTTAAAATATTATCTCAAAAGCTAAATGATAATGACAAAAAAGATTTTTGTATTACACATTTTTTCAATCCAGTAAGATACATGGGCCTTCTTGAAATTGTAAGAGATGAAAATAATGATAAAAATAAAATCGAACTGTTAAAAAATTTCTGTGAAAACAATCTAGGAAAGGGAGTTATAATATGTGGTGATACACCAGGTTTCTTAGGAAATAGAATTGGTGTTTACTCAATGCAAGTAGCAATGTCAGAAGCAATTTCAATGAAGCTTTCTATTGAAGAGGCAGATGCTGTTTTTGGTAGACCTATGGGAATACCCAAAACGGGTGTATTTGCTTTATATGATTTAATTGGAATAGATTTAATGTTTGATGTTCTTAAAAGTTTTAAAAAAGAATTAGATCCAAAAGATGATTTTCAAAAAGTTGTCGACGGTATACCAATTATAAATATTCTAATAGAAAAAGGATATACTGGAAGAAAAGGCAAAGGTGGCTTTTACAGAATCAATAAAGAAAATAATCAAAAAATTTTAGAAGCACTAGATATAAATAAAAATCAATATTTTCCTTCTAAAAAAATTGAACTTAAAATTGAAAAGGTTAATCTTTTAAAATTAATAAATAGAAATGATAAATATGGAAAATATGCTTGGTCAGTTATATCTAAAATAATTTTATATTCATCATCTTTAGTACCCAAAATAACAAAACATTATAATGATATTGATGAAGCATTAAGACTTGGATTTAATTGGTCGATGGGTCCTTTCGAAATGTTAGAGTCTATTGGTTTGGATAATTTTTTTTCAAAATTAGAAAATGATAAACTAAATCCTTTTTTAGATAATTTAAAATCAAAAAAAACTAAAACTTTCTATGAAGAACGACAAAAATATACAAATATTGAAACACTTGGAAAAATTAAAAAATCAGTTACTAAAATAGATAAAAACGATTCTGCTGAGATTTTCAGGTTTAACGATTTTAATATTGTTGAATTTAATACAAAAGCAAATGCTTTAGATTATAATTCAATGGATGCATTAATGAATGCTACCGATAAACCTCTAATAATTATTAATGAAAGTATGCAATTTTCTGCTGGTGTTAATCTGAATTATGTTATGGAATTTGTTAGTAAAGGTGACATGAAATCTGTTGAGAAATTTATTAAGTATTTTCAGAAAACTTGTAAACATTTAAAATATTCAGAAAATCCAGTTATATCCGCTCCTTCAGGTTTAGCTCTTGGTGGCGGCGAAGAAGTATTATTGCAAAGTAACTATGTTGTTTCACATACAAATATAGTTATGGGTCTTGTTGAAACTATAGTTGGTTTAGTTCCAGCAGGAGGTGGCTGTAAAGAGTTATTGTGGCGATGGACACAAACCAAAGAGTCAAAAAATGATCCAGAATTTGCTTCACTTAAAGTTTTTGATATTATTGGTTATGCTAAAACAGCCACCTCACCCCAAGAGGCAATACCATTATTATTTTTAGATTCTAATCACGAAGTTATAATTAATCGGAATAATCTTTTTTCGATTGCGAGAAAATTTATTAAAAATAATAGAGAATTTAAACCACCTTCAGAGTGCAAATTTAAATTACCAGGAAGCCAAGTGAGACAAAAAATGCAAATGAGACTTGATGAATTATACAATAGCAAAAAAATATTAGATCATGGTATGGTAGTTGGTAAAGAATTAGCATATGTATTAAGTGGTGGAGATACAGAAATAAATAAAGAAATTACCGAAGACCAAATGTATAATTTAGAACTTAATAGCTTTATGAAATTACTAGAAACTAAAAAAACTCAAAGTAGAATAGCTCATACTTTAAAAACAGGAAAACCATTAATAAATTAAATGCCTATATATAACGCTCCAGTTGAAGAAATGATGTTTTTATTTGATCACTTAAAAGATAATAAAAACTATAAGGAGATTGATAAATTTAAAGAGATAAACTCTGATTTGGTTAAGGATGTTTTGCAGCAGGCCGCAAAAATTAATCAAGAGTTGATCTTGCCTCTTGCCAAGATAGGTGACGAGAAACCATGTGTTTATGAAAATGGAGTCGTCAGATCTCCACCGGGTTACAAAGAGGCATATAAAAAATTTATAGAGGATGGATGGACATCATTATCTTGTGATCCTAAATACGGTGGTCAAGGAATGCCTAAAACTGTTAGTACGTTTTTTGAAGAAATGCTTTCTTCTTCAAGTCTTTCATTTAAACTTTATAGTGAATTAAGCATAGGAGCTTATAATTGTATTCTCCATCATGCCGATGAAAAAATTAAAAATAAATATTTACCAAAAATTGTTGAAGGTAAGTGGAGTGGAACAATGTGTTTAACAGAGTCTCACTGTGGTACAGATTTAGGATTATTAAAAACGAAAGCTGTAAAACAAAAAGATAATTCTTACAAGATAACAGGACAAAAGATATTTATTACTTCAGGTGACCATGATTTAACAGAAAATATAATACATTTAGTATTAGCAAGAATTCCAGGTTCTCCATCAGGGACAAAAGGTATTAGCTTATTTCTTGTTCCTAAGTTTGTGGTTAAAGATGATGGATCTGTTGGTTCAAGAAATGGTGTTAACACAGGATCAATTGAAACGAAAATGGGAATAAAAGGATCACCAACTTGTGTTTTAAATTTTGAAAACGCCACTGGATACATGATAGGACCTGAGAATAAAGGTTTAAGTTCAATGTTTACTATGATGAACCTTGAAAGAATAGTTGTTGGTATTCAAGGTTTAGGAATTTCAGAAACCGCTTATCAAAATGCTTTATCATATGCAAAAGAGCGAAAACAAGGTAAAGCAAATAATAGTCAGAATAAAGACACCGACCTAATAATAAAACATGCTGATATAAGAAGAAGCCTAATGAATATGAAATCATTAATAGAGGGTCAAAGATCATTAGCTTTTTGGGTTTCACAACAAATAGATGTCAGTTTAAACCACACAGATCCCAAAATAAAAGAAACAGCTAATGATTTAGTTTCTATGATGACACCAATAATTAAATCTTTTTTTACCGATATTGGTGTTGAGATAACAAATGATGCAATCCAAGTTTTCGGAGGATACGGTTATACTAAGGATCAAGGTATAGAACAATTATTTAGAGATAATAGAATCACACCAATATACGAAGGCACAAATTCAATTCAAGCCATTGATTTAGTTTATAGAAAAATATTAAACAATAAAATATTTGATAATTATATTAAACAAATCACAGAAGAGACAAATGAGTATGGAAAAAACAAAAATCTAATTCTTTTTGTTCAAAAATTTCAAAAATATCTTGAATTGTTAAATAATTTTACATCCTGGCTTATCCAAAAAAATAAAAATTCTAAAGATGATGTCAGTGCAGCTTGTAACGATTATTTAAAAGTTCTTGGTTATATTTGTTTAGCTCATTCGTGGTTAAAAATACTTAAAATTAGTTATGAAAAAATTAATACGAACAAGGTATTTTTCGAAGATAAAATTAATACTGCAACATATTATTTTGATAAAATATTACCAAGGGTACAAAGTCATTACTTATCTGCAGTTACAGGTAGCGATACAATGATGAAAGCAAATTTTAATTAAAAATGAATCATTACAATACGAATCTCGATAAAAATAGGGCAAACCATGTTCCTTTGACTCCTATATCTTTTTTGCAAAGGGCAAAAGATATATATCCAAATTACGAGGCTTTAATTTATGAGGATAGAAAATTTACTTGGTCAGATATTTACAAAAGGTGCTTAAAATTTGCTAGTGCTTTAGAGAAAATTGGCATACAAAAAGGTGATACAGTTTCATTTTTAGCTTTTAATACACCTGAAATTTTTGAAGCTCATTATTCAGTTCCAATGACCGGTGCAGTTTTAAATACTATTAATATCAGGCTGGACGCAAAGACTATTGCTTACATATTAAATCATAGTGATGCTAAAGTTCTAGTTGTTGATAGACAACTTCACCTCGAGGTTGGTAAGGCTTTAAAGATTTTAAAAAAGAAAATTATAATCATTGATATTGATGATAAGTACGCTGACCAATCTAAAACCAAAAAAATCGGCGAATTAGAATATGAAAAATTTTTAAATACTGGAGATGAAAATTATATCTGGAAGATGCCAGAAGATGAATGGCAGGCTATATCATTAAGCTATACATCTGGAACAACAGGCAATCCGAAAGGCGTTGTTTATCATCACAGAGGTTCATATTTGATGTCGACTGGTAGTGCTACTGCATGGAATATGCCAAATAGACTTAATTTTTTAACTGTCGTTCCAATGTTTCATTGCAATGGATGGTGTTATCCATGGACAGTTCCAATGCTTAATGGTCGAACTATTTGTTTAAGAAATATAAATATTAAAAAAATATTTGAACTTATTGACAAATATAACGTAACTCATTTTGGTGGTGCACCGATTGTATTAAATATGATTACAGGGGCACCTGAATCAGATCGCAAAAAACTCAAAAATAAGGTTTACGTATTAACAGCTGGAGCACCACCACCAAGTATAATTTTTAAAAAAATGAAAAACCTTGGTTTTGAAGTAATGCATGTTTATGGTTTAACAGAAACTTATGGACATGTAACTCAATGTGCATGGAATGATTCTTGGAATGAATATGATGAAGAAAAACAAAATGAAATAAAAGCTAGACAAGGCGTAAGGTATCCAAACACTGAAGGTGTAACAATTATGAATCCAGATACTATGACAGAAGTTCCAAAAGACGGAAAAACTATCGGTGAGATAATGATAAGAGGAAATGTGGTAATGAAAGGTTATTTTAAAGATAAACAAGCAACAGACAAAGCTATGAAGGGAGGATGGTTTCATACAGGAGATTTAGCTGTTATGCATCCAGATGGATATGTAAAGATTCAAGATCGATCAAAAGATATAATAATTTCAGGTGGCGAGAATATATCTTCAATAGAAATAGAAAATACTTTAGCAAAACATCCTTCTGTTTCGATTGCTGCAGTCGTTGCAAAACCAGATGAAAAATGGGGAGAAGTACCATGTGCATTTATAGAGATGGTTAAGGACAAACCGGTAACTGAAAATGAACTAATTCTGTTCTGCAAAGAAACTCTTGCTAGCTTTAAGGTTCCAAAGAAAGTTGAATTCTGTGAATTACCTAAAACATCAACTGGAAAAATTCAAAAATTTGAATTGAGAAAAAAAGCCAAGGAATTAAGTTGATTTTAGAAGTAGATGATAAAAAAGTTTTTGCTTCCGATGCAGGGCAAACTTTTGATAAGAATAAAAAAACAATAGTTTTAATACACGGTAGTGGACAATCACATGTTGTTTGGTCTTTAACAGAGCAGTATTTAGCATCTAAAAACTTTAATGTTTTAACGATTGACTTACCCGGTCATGGAAATTCTGAAGGCAAAAGTCTTAAGACCATTGAAGAAATGTCTGTTTGGTTAAATAAAGTATTAAGTAAAATTGGGGCAACTAAATTAATAATAGTAGGCCATTCCCAGGGATGTTTAATAGCGTTAGAATATTTTCACAAATTCCCAGATAATGTCGTTAATTTAATTTTCATTGCTGGCGCATATCAAATTCCTGTAAACAAAACATTAATTGATCTTTCTCTTTCTGGTGATGGGGAATCATTGAATTTAATGATGAAGTGGGGTTATGGAAGCTCAAAACAGTTTATAGGCGGCAACCCTTTACAAAAAATACTTAACTCAACAAGAGAAATACGTGAAGTTTTAGCAATAGATTTAATTGCTTGTAATAATTATAAAAATGGAATGAACGCTCTCAAAAGCATTAAATGTCCAACATTCTTTGTTTTTGGAGAATTAGATAAGATGATTAAATTAGAAAATGGAAAAAAATTTGCTGAATTAATTCCCAATTCGAAAGTTCATGTAATTAAAAATTGTGGCCATATGATAATACTTGAAAATGCTTTTGAAATGAGAGAAAAGGTGGCTGAATTTTTAAAAAATGAATAAATTAAAAGTAAGCCTTATAGGTTATGGTTATTGGGGACCAAAATTAGCTAGAAACTTTCAAAACTCAAATTATTTTAAATTAATATCAGTTTCAGACAAATCTAAATTCAATTTACTTAGAGCAAAAAAAGATTTTCCCTTTATCGTAACATCAAAAGACTATAGAAAAACAATTACTGACAATATTGATTTAGTAGTTATAGCAACTCCTACAGAAACACATTTTAAAATTTCTAAATATGCACTAGAAAGGAAAAAACATATTCTTGTTGAAAAACCTATATCATTATCAATAAAGGAAGTATTAAATTTAGAAAAAATTTCAAAAAAAAATAAAAAGAAAATATTTGTTGATTACCCATTTATTTTTTCAGGTTCAATTAATTTCATAAGAAAGTTGATAGAAAGCAATAGATTTGGCAAACTAAATGAAATAGAGTCTTATAGAGAACAAGCACCGGTAAGAAAAGATGTTAATGTGGTTTGGGACTTGGCGGTTCATGATTTGTCAATTTTATTTTATTTACTAAAAAGCAACCCAATAAAATCAAAATCTTTAAAAATTAATAGTGCACAATCGCCTAAATCTGATACAGCATTTATCAATTTAACTTATAAAAGTAAAATAAATGTTTTCATTAAAAACACTTGGATTTCACCGATAAAAATTCGACTTATGAAATTTAAATTTAAGAACGCGATTATTTATTGTGATGAAAATGAATCTATGTACAAAATAAAAATATATTACAAGAAAGCTAAACAATCTAAATATAGCCTAGAGGTTCCTGAAATAGATCTTACTGAACCACTATCAAAACTTGTGAATTATATTTATAAAAATATAAAAAGTAATGAACGGAACATTTTTGACAATATGAACATTAATGTTACTAAAACACTCACAAAAATATCTTAACTAAATGAAAAAATTTGAAATTTCAAAAAATAGAAGGGTTAAAATTACTCCTTACACCTCTAGATTGGAAAATTATGGAGTTGGTGGTTACACTGTATATAACCATATGTTATTACCAACTCATTTTAAATCTCTTGAAGATGAATATTTCCACTTAAAAAAAGATGTTCAATTATGGGATGTTTCTGTTCAAAAGCAAATTGAAGTTAGCGGCAGTGATTCTTACAAATTAGTTCAACTTATGACTTGTAGAGATCTAAGTGGTGCTAAAGTACTTAAATGTTATTACGTTCCATTGATCGATGGAAATGGTAATATGATTAACGATCCACTAGTTTTAAAAGTTGAAGATAACAAATGGAGAATTTGTATAGCAGACTCAGATGTTTTACTTTATGCGAAAGGAATTGCTGACTCAATGAAGTTAAATGTAAAAATTCATGAGACAAATATTTCTACTCTTGCAGTACAGGGACCTAAATCATTGGATGTAATGAGGAAAGTTTTTGGAGAAGAGATAAGCAAACTTAAATTTTTTAATTTTAATTATTTTAAATTTGAAGATACTGATTTCATGATATCTAAATCTGGCTTTTCTAAACAAGGTGGTTACGAAATTTATGTTGAAAATTCAAGTTCTGGTCTTAAACTTTATGATTATATTATCAAAATTGGTAATGAGTTTAATTTAAAACCAGGTTGTCCAAATGTTATTGAAAGAATAGAGGGTGCCTTGTTGTCCTATGGTAATGATATGGATAATAGTGATAATCCTTTTGAATGTGGATTAGATAAATATGTAAATTTAGAAAGTAATATCGAATTTTTAGGAAAAAAAGCATTACAAAAGGCTAAATCGGAAGGCATTAAAAGAAAACTCATGGGTGTAAAAATAAACGATAAAAATATTAATTTAACAAAAGAGGAAAAACTGATTGATGACAATAATAAAACTATTGGATATTTAAGATCAGCCGTTTATTCACCAAGATTTAAGATGATAGTCGGAATAGCTATGATAAATCGTGATTATTGTAAAGACGCCCAGAATTTTAAAATAAATATAGATAACAAAGAGATATCCGGGTCTGTCTGTGGATTACCAATTAATTAATATGAAACGAGCTAAGATTTTTATACCTAGTAAAACAGCAATGCAATCGGGCAGGGGAAAGACAAAAAAATGGGTTCTTGCATTCGATACCAAAAACACAAAAACTAACCCATTGATGGGTTGGGAATCAGGAGATGACACTATGAGTGAAGTTGTTTTAAATTTTACCTCAAAAGATAAAGCCATTGAATATGCTAAAAAAAATAAAATTATCTATCAAGTTATAGAGCCAAAAAAATCCGAATTTATTATTAAATCATACAGCGATAATTTTTTGAAAGACTGATATGTGGAGAAGTTTTTTTACTGATAGAAAATGGATGTTTTGGTGCTATGGTGGCGGTTCACTTATTTTAGTATTAATAGTTTTTCAAACATGGTTGTCTGTTCAATTCAACACTTGGTATGGATCTTTTTATGATTTATTGCAAAAACCACCAGAAACAGGTGGGCTTGAACAATTTTACGAAAGATTAACCTTTTTTCTTTATTTAGCTATTCCATATGTAACTACCATTTCATTTACAAACTGGTTTACAAGGATGTGGACTTTTAGATGGAGAGAGTCAATTACTTTTTCATATATGCCGTATTGGCGTAATGTTGACGTAAAGGTAGAAGGAGCATCGCAGAGAATCCAGGAGGACTGTAGAGATTTTGCAAATATAGTTGAAAATATAGGTCTTGATATTGTTAGAGCTTTAATGACTCTTATAGCATTTTTACCAATTTTGTGGGCACTTTCTGAAAATGTTGTTGCGCCATATTTAGAAAATGTATCAGGCTCATTGGTATGGGTAGCTTTATTAGTTAGTATAGGCGGGCTTACTATAAGTTGGTTTGTTGGAATCAAATTACCTGGATTAGAGTATAATAATCAAAAAGCTGAAGCCGCATTTAGAAAAGAATTAGTTTATGGTGAAGATGATAGAGCAAGATATGCACTAGCACCATCCATTTTAAAATTGTTTACTGGTATAAAATTTAATTACCATAGACTTTTTTTGCATTACGGATATTTTGATCTATGGTCAATATTATATAGACAAATATTTGTGATAGTACCCTTTTTAATAATGGGACCAGGTTTATTTACTGGGGCTTATACTTTAGGAATTATGATGAGAGCTGTAAATGCTTTTGGTGAAATTAAAGATGCGTTCAATGTCTTCTTATATAATTGGGTACAAATAAACAGGTTAAGATCTATCCATAAACGTCTAAGTGAATTTGAAAAAGCCATTGGTTTTAATAGGCCCTTGAGAAAAGCTAAAAAATCTGATGTAAGAGTTTAATGGAACTCTACCTTAAACTTATCGATGTTTTATTCCCTGTTTTTTTTATAATTGGAATTGGTTACTACCTTGGTAAAAAAGATTCTAAATTTGATACTAAATTTATAACTAATTTTGCTGGAACTATCGGTACTCCAGCAATGATATTTTATACTATTACAACAACAGGTGTAACCTTAGAAATTTTTATAGAATATTTTTTATACGCTTTGATATTATTATCATCATTTGCATTGATCGGGTTCTTCTTTTTAATATTTTTAAAAAAAGATCCTATTACTGAACTTCCACCAATGTTTTTACCGAATACTGGCAACATGGGTGTTCCTATTTGTTTATTTGCTTATGGTACTGCCGGTCTTGGTGTAGCATCAGCAATAGCCTCTGTTATTATTCTATTTCACTTTACTATTGGAGTTTTATTAGCTAGTAAGAAATTTTCACTTAGCATTCTAATTAAAAATGGTCCAATTTATGGAATTATAGCTTCAATTTTGTTTCTTTATTTTGATTGGGACGTTCCTGGATATTTAGAGAACACGACATTTTTACTGACTTATACAACAATATTTTTAGTTCTTATGGCTCTAGGTGTTGCTTTAACAAGATTGAAGGTTGTATCATGGAAGCACGCTACTATATTAGGAGCTGTTAGGGTTATTTTGGGCCCTATTATTGGTTTTATTCTTATTAATTATTTAGAGATTAC
>Ga0208261_1000358_pt1 | contig 18633 bp, 20 predicted proteins | sample Knorr_S7_td_DCM__FD_185595 | JGI IMG/M metagenome (GOLD analysis project Ga0208261, IMG submission 185595) | Marine microbial communities from Southern Atlantic Ocean transect - Knorr_S7_td_DCM_ad_131m_LV_B (SPAdes) (version 3) | ecosystem: Environmental > Aquatic > Marine > Oceanic | place...
ACTTGATGAAGTTCGTTCACAATATAGAACTAAAAAACTTAATTAATTTTTTTAATTTATTTAAATTGATTGATAAAAATACAAATGGAAAATATCTTAAACATCCTTCCAAATAATTTTATATTGTTAATGTTAACTATATTATTTGCAGGCTTTGTTAGAGGATTTTTAGGTTTTGGATCAGGACTTATTATAATGCCAATATTGTCTTTTTTATATTCACCTATATTTGCAATTGTGTTTAGTATTATTATAGAAATTCCATCTACTATTTATTTAACTTTTGAAGGGGCACGAAAATGTAAATTTAAAGAAATAATGCCTATGTTTTTTTCAATGATGATAGCATTTCCAATAGGTATTTTCTTTTTAATTTCTATCAATGCTGAAATAGTCAAAATCATAATGTCTATTTTTGTAATTTTTTTTGTTATTTTAATTGCAACAGGTTGGAGATTAAAAACTACAATTACAAAATATATTTTAGTAATTAGTGGTGCGCTTGGAGGATTGATGGGGGGCATCGCAGGTATTGCAGGACCTCCAATTGTAACAGTCCTTCTCTCAAAAGGAGATAGCAACGATGTAACAAGAGGTAATATATTAATAATGTTTACTGGAGTAGTTTTAATCGCAATTATTAGCTTATATTATTTTAATTTATTTTCTAAATCTTTATTGTTAATAGGAGTTATTACATCACCTTTTTATATTGTTGCAGTAATTTTAGGATCAAAATATTATAATTTTTCAGGAAATAAATATTATCGTAATATCTCTTTATTAATTCTTGGTATTATAGGGGTTTCAACATTGATAGGAGCAATTTACTAATCAAATAGCAACTTCAATAATTTTTTTCATTACTGTTGGTAGCCCTGATTTTTTAAAATTATTTTTTTTCATCCATTTATATTTTAAAAAATGATTTTTTTTAACATTAGCAAAAAATACTTCAGTTTCTAAATCAAAATGACTAAATGAATACTCAATGCTACCTTTATATTGAATTTTCTTTTTTAGATTTTGAACAATTTTATCATATACAAGTTTATTTTTATCAATTACCCATTTATCATTTGGAATCTCTAACATAGACGCAAGCATTCCTTTAGATGAGCGTCTCCTTACAAGAATCTCATTGTTCTCATTATAAAAAATGTATGCTCTTGAATATTTTTTCTTTTTTAATTGATTAGATTTAGATTTAATCGGAATAGTTGTTTGAAGATTTTTTTTAAAAGCTATACAATTATTATTAATTATACAATCAATACAATTTGGATTTCTTGGAGTGCAGATTATAGAGCCAAAATCCATAAAACCCTGGATTAATTGATTTGAAAATTTTTTTGATATGTAACTATTTGATAAAATTTTTAACTCAGATTTAATTTTTAATATAGGACTTTTAAAACCATATAACCTAACAAAAATTCTTTCAATATTCGCATCAAGGGGCATAACAGATTTATTATACGCAATACCTAAAATTGCTTTAGCCGTATATTCTCCTATTCCAGGCAAAATAATCAAATCATTGTAATTATCTGGTATTTTGCTTGCATGTTTTTTTTTAATAATTTTAGAAGCTTTAAGAAGGTTTCTGGCTCTAGAATAATAGCCTAGGCCAGACCAAAAATTAAGAATTGTAGATTCTGATTTACTAGCTAAATCATCAAGCGAAGGCCACTTTTTAATAAATTCATTAAAACGTTTTTTTACCGTCCCAACAGTCGTCTGCTGGAGCATAAATTCACTAACAAATATATGGTATGGGTTAGGAAGACTTTTACGAGATGCTTTTCGCCAAGGTAAATCTCTCTTATTTTTTTTATACCAATTAAGAATGTCTGATTTAATTAAAATTTCTTTACTTTTTTTAGATAAATTCATAACTTTAACTTATTAATATCATAATTTAAAAATATTGAGATAATCAACTAAAATGATCAATAAAAATGAAAAAAGAAGGCGCACTTTTAAGCCAGTACCAATTTCCGATAAGCTAAAAGATATAAACAAAAAATTATTATACAAATTTGGACAGCTTGATTATGTTATTTATGCAAAATGGGGAGATATTGTAGGAGAATTCTTTGTTCAGCATTCAGAGCCTATTAAAATTAATTCCGTACTTTCTACAACTAATGATTTAGGTGAAAGAATTTATGATAAATTTTTACATGTTAATGTTTCGCCTCCAATAGCATTAGAATTTCAACATTTTCAAAATAAAATTATTGAGAAAATTAACTCATATTTTGGCTACAAAGCTATAAAAGGAATTAAAATTCATCAAACTTATGTAAAAAAGGAACTATTAAAAAAAACTACTAAACAAGTAAATCTGATCAAAGAAAAACAAGACAAATTAAAAATTCGTGAAACTACTCCTAATTTAAATAATAAAGAATTAGAAGAATCTATTGTGAAATTAGGATTATCTATTACTAAGGAGGAAACATAATGACTAAAGCATATAATTTTCTTTTTTTTACAATTTTCTTTCTTTTTGTTTTAACTCCTATTTACGGAGAATCGGCTCTGGATATTACTGAAAAAGATTTCGTTATAGGTAATGAAGATGCTAAAATTACAATAATAGAATATGCTTCTTTATCATGCAGTCATTGTGCTGACTTTCACGTAAATACCCTAGAAACCTTGAAAAAAGAATACATTGATACCGGAAAGGTTAAAATGGTTTTTAGAGATTATCCTTTCAATTACCCAGCATTATTGGGAAGTATGGTACTAAGATGCATTCCTGAAAATTATAGATATGACTATATGAATGCTTTATTTAAACTTCAAACTGATTGGGTAAATAAAAAAAATAAAAAAACTATACAAGAACTCTATAAAATCATGCAAAGTGGAGGAATGACAAAAGACGAATATGATGCATGTATTTATAACACTGAACTAGAAAATGAAATTCTGAAGGGTGTTATGGAGGCTCAAAATCAATTTAATATTAAATCTACACCTTCCTTTATAATCAACGGAAAACTCATAGAAGGGAATAAATCTATAAAAGAATTTAGACAAATCATTGATAAAATATTATCACAATAATTAATGATTAAATTTAAAAAGCTTAAGGTTAAAGGCTTTAAGTCATTTGTTGAGCCAACTGAAATTATTATTGAAAATGGCCTTACCGGTATTGTTGGCCCCAATGGCTGTGGAAAATCAAATTTGGTAGAAGCTTTTAGATTTGTAATGGGAGAATTATCACCTAAACAAATGAGAGGTAGTGAATTAGATGATGTTATATTTAATGGTACCTCAGACAGACCAGCTTGGGATATTGCTGAAGTAACAATTGAGCTTGATAATTCTGAGAGAAAAGCTCCAAATCTCTTTAATGATAATAGTGAAATAGAAGTAACTAGAAGAATATGGAGGGGAGAAGGATCAGAATATAGAGTTAATGGTAAAGAAGTTCGCTTAAAAGATGTGCAGTTATTGTTTGCAGATGCTTCTACAGGAGCACGCTCTACTTCTATGGTTAGTCAAGGAAGAGTTGGTGCAATAATTGCAGCTAAGCCAGAGCAAAGAAGAAGTCTTTTAGAAGAAGCAGCTGGAATTACCGGGTTACACTCGAGAAGACATGAAGCTGAGCTAAGATTAAATTCAACTGAAAACAATTTAGAAAGAGTTAAAGATGTTCTTAAAGCACAGGATGAACAACTAACAATATTAAAAAAACAATCTAAACAAGCTGAAAGATATAAAAATATTCAAAAAGATATAACTAAAGCAAGAGCAGCGGTTTTTTATCAGAAATGGCAAATAGAAAAAACAAAAATTGAAGAAACAAATAAAAAATATGAGGAACAAAAACAGCTTGTAGCTGACCAAACACATTCAGTTGCCACAGTTAATGTTGAATATGAAAATATTCAACAAAGCCTTCCTGAAATAAGAACTCAAGAAAGTTATTTAGCTGCAGAATTACAAAAAAATACAATAAATTTTGATAATCAGGAAAAAGAAATTGAGAGAGCCAATAATGCAGTTGAAGAAATACAGATACGATCAGAACAAATTAAAAATGATAATAATAGAGAACAGTTTTTATTTCAGGATGCAAAAGAAAATTTAAGTCGAGTAAGAGAAGAAAAATCTCTTTTAGAAAAACAACAAGGTGATCTTTTTATTGAAGAAGAAACAGAAGAAATAAATAATCAAACTAAATCAAAAAATAATAATCCTGTAATTGATTATCTAGATTTTGAAGATGGTTATGAAAGAGCTCTTGCTGCTGTCTTTTCAGACGAACTAATGGCATCTATAAATGAAGAATATTCAAGTTACTGGAGATCTCTAGATACTTTAGATTTACCTTCTTTTGAAAAAGAGATAACTCCCTTGTCTGATATTATAAAAGCTCCAGATAATCTTAAAAAAAGGCTAAATTATATAGGTTTAGTAAAGAATAAAGAAAATATTTACCAACTACAATCAAATCTAAAAGATGGACAAATTCTAGTTACTGAAAATGGAGAGGTTTGGAGATGGGATGGTTACGTGTCTAAAGGAAAACAGAGTTCTTCAACTAAAGCAGTTTTGGAACAACTTAAAACTAGAAGATTAAAACAATTATCAGCTGAAGAAAAAAAATGGCTAGAAATAATGAATACAGCTCAAAAAAGAATTAATGAACTAGATGATAGACTTGAATCACTAAAAAAAGAATTAAAAACAATGCAGTCAATGCCTAATAATATTTCATCAGAAAAAATAAGATTACAAAAATTGATTGATGAAAACAAAAAAGAATATGAGATAATTTCTACTAAATTGCGTGAAACTGAACAACAAGCAAATGAGATAAATAAAAAATTGAAAATAGAAGAAGTTAAACTTAATGAAATAAGAGAAGAAAAAATTCGTATTGAAGGTGTCTTAGATACCTTAAAAGAAACCATTAACCAAATTACAGACCAAGTTCGTGAAAGACTAAATGCTAATATTGAAGAATTATATGATTTAGCTCAAATAGATGAAAAAAAATTACTTCGACCTTTAGAAGAATTAGAAAAAAAACTTGAACGACTTATTGGTGAACAAGAACGATTAGGAGGAGTAAATTTATTGGCAGAAAAAGAAGCTGAAGATTTAGAAGAAAAAGTAAATAAAATAAAAAAAGATCAATCAGACCTTTTAGGAGCAATTGCAAAACTTAGAGAGGCAATTGACACATTAAATACAGAAGGTCGTCAAAGATTGTTAGCTTCGTATGGTATAGTCAATGAGAATTTTCAAAAACTATTTGTACAACTTTTTGGAGGAGGTAAGGCTTATCTTAAATTTACTGATGAAAGTGATCCTTTACAAGCAGGCTTAGATATATTTGCTAGTCCTCCAGGAAAAAAATTACAAAATTTAAATTTAATGTCTGGAGGTGAACAAGCATTAACTGCGCTTTCATTACTTTTTGCTGTATTTATGTCTAACCCAGCACCAATTTGTGTTTTAGATGAGGTAGATGCTCCTTTGGATGATACTAATGTAGATAGATTTTGTTCTTTAGTAGAAGAGATTTCAAAAAATTCACTAACGAAATTTTTAGTTATTACTCACCATAGAATGACTATGGCGAGAGTTAATAGATTATTTGGAGTAACAATGCCTGAAAAAGGAGTATCTCAACTAGTATCAGTTGATTTAGAAAAAGCGGTACAAATTAGAGAAAATGAATAATGATAAAAATTCAATAAAAGATCTCAAATCTAAAATTGAGACTATTGAGAAAAAAAATAAAAACGAATCGCTACCAAAAAAAGAAAAGGCTCTAAACTTTGGATTTAAAATTAGCACAGAAATAGTTGCGGCATTGGTAGTAGGCGTAGGTATTGGTATACTTGTGGATAAATTTCTAGGAACTAAACCATTTGGATTAATTATTTTCTTTATTTTTGGTGCATTAGCTGGATTTTTGAACATATATCGTGTAATGCGTCGGATTGAAAAACAATAATTTTATTTAATATTTATCTTTAATAAATGGCATCATCAGGAGAACATTCAGGTCACGAAAAACATAGTCCGCTTGATCAATTTGAAATCAATCCACTGGTTAATTTTGAAGTTGGAGGAGTTAATTTAGCTTTTACAAATTCATCTGTATCAATGGTTATAACTGTTTTATTTATTACTTTGTTTCTTACTCTAACTGTAAATCCTCGTTCAATAGTACCAAGCCGCATGCAATTAATCTCAGAATTATGTTATAATTTTATTGCTCAACTTCTTAATGATACAGTAGGAGATCAGGGTAAAAGATACTTTCCTTTTGTATTTTCTATTTTTATGTTCGTATTAATTGGAAATATGGTTGGAATGATTCCTTATCAATTTACATTTACTAGTCATATTATTGTTACTTTTGCTTTAGCAACTGTTGTGTTTATTGGAGTAACAATTCTTGGATTTGTAAATCATGGTATTCGTTTTTTTACTTTCTTTTACATACCCGGTGTGCCATTTTATATGCATCCATTATTAATACCTATCGAAGTTATATCTTATTTGTCACGTCCAATCAGTTTGTCTGTAAGACTCTTTGCTAACATGCTAGCGGGTCATACATTACTAAAGGTCTTTGCAGGTTTTGTTGTATCAATGCCCTTTTTTACTGGCGTATTGCCTTTAACGTTCATTGTTGCACTAACCGGCTTAGAAATATTAATCGCATTTTTGCAGGCGTATGTATTTGCTATTTTAACTTGCTTATATATTAACGATGCATATCATTTACACTAAACTATAGGAGGAATTATGGAAATAGAAGCAGCAAAAGTAATAGGAGCGGGATTAGCCGTTATTGGTGTTATTGGCTCTGGTATTGGAATTGGAAATATATTTTCTTCATTCATTGAAGCAGTAGGAAGAAATCCTGCAGCAAGAGGTGAGGTATTTACAATGACCATGTTAGGGTTTGCTCTTGTAGAAGCAATAGCATTATTTGCACTTGTTATAGCGCTAGTAATATTATTTGGATAAATAATTAGGAATAATATTTATGCCTCAGTTAAACCCTGAATTTTTTGCTTCCCAACTTTTTTGGTTAGTAATAACTTTTGTATTTTTATTTATTTTTTTATGGCGAATTTCCTTGCCAAGAATCAATAGTGTTCAAACAAAAAGAGAAAATAAAATTAAGGAAGATATTAAAAAAGCAAAACAACTGCAAGCTGAGGCAGAGGATATTCAAGAACAAATTAATAAACAATTAGATCAAGCAAAATCTGACTCAGCAGAATTAATTAAGTCTGCTTTTATAAAACTCCAAGACGAGTCATCAAAAAAATTGGAGGAGCTTGATAAAAATTTATCTACCAAAATTGATGCGACATATGAAACAATTGAGAAAAATAAAAGTGAATCTATGTCCCAAATTTATGAACAAATTAATGATATTACAAAATTAATGATTTCAAAGATTTCAAATATACAAGTTAATGATGAAGAAATTAAAATGGCAGTAGAAAAAATTCGTCAGAAAGTGATTAATTAAAAATGTTTTCTGATCCGAAATTTTGGATAACAATTTCATTTATAATTTTTATTGCATTAATTTTTAATCCTATTAGAAAAATATTAGGAACTTCATTAGACTTAAAAATTAAAGAAATAAAAGATAGTATTGATGAAGCAGAAAATCTTAAAAATGAAACACAAATAACTCTTAGTGAAATAAAAAAGAGACAAAATGAAGTTAAAACTGAAATTCAAGAAATTCATTCAAACGCTAATTTAAAAATTAAAAATTTAGAATCAGAGGCTCATAAAAAATTAAATGAACAGATATCAAAAAGAGAATTAATGGCAAATTCTAAAATAGAACAAATGGCAAGGGATGCTAATATTTCAATTCAAAAAAATATTTCAGATACTTCAATAAAAGTTGCTATTAGTTTAATTGAAGAAAAACTAGATGATAATGAAAAAAAGAATTTAATAAATCAGTCTATTAAAGATTTAGGCTCTGTTTTAAAAAATTAATTTAATAGTTCAATTCTTTTTTTATCTAAAATAAAACCAATTAAAAAAGTAGTATCTTCGTTTATAAGCTCAGCATCAACTTTTATGGGAATAGTTTTGGTGATTTCTGTTTCAATCAAATCTTTTGAATCTAAATCTTTTTTTGAAGTTCCGGATGCAGAATAGTATTCTATACTATTTGCTTTTTTATTTTTATCAATCATAGCAATATAAAATGGAAGTACAAATTCTTGTTTTGATTGATCTATTGGATTGATAACAAATAATAATGAAAGATTAGTAGAAAAAATATTATTTTGAATTTTGCATTCTTCAGAAAAAATTGCATTGTTTATTTCAGCTTGTAAACTTAGATTATCTAGAGATAATTTTTCTTGAGAGCTATCAATATAATTTTTATGTTCTGCAGCAAATAATATTTTGGGACAAATAACGTTAGTAATTTCTGCTTCTTTGCTTGAATATGGTGCACATCCATATACAAAATATAGAAATATTAATATTATTGCGTTAATTTTTTTCACTATCTAATTTAATTAATATAAATATAAAAATAAATTCAAGATATCATTGGCATAATTATGAATACACATCAAATCAAAATTTATCTTGCAGGTCCTAGGGGCTTTTGTGCTGGTGTTGATCGAGCAATACTCATGGTTGAAGAAGCATTAAAGAAATACGGTAATCCAGTTTATGTCCGCCACGAAATAGTACACAATAAATATGTTGTAGAAGACCTAAAAGAAAAAGGAGCGATATTTATTGATGAACTAAATGAAATAAAAGATCTTTCTAGGCCAGTAATTTTTTCTGCTCATGGAGTTCCCAAATCAGTACCAGATGAGGCAAAAAATTTAAACTTATTATATTTTGATGCCACCTGTCCTTTGGTTAGCAAAATTCATAGAGAAGTAGAGAATTTTGAAAAACAAAATCTTCCAATTATTCTTATAGGGCACCATAACCATCCTGAAGTTATTGGTACAATGGGACAAATAAAATCTTCTATTCATCTTGTTGAAAATGAAAAAGATGTCGAATTATTAAAATTAGATAATAATAAAAAAATTGCTTATGTAACACAAACCACACTCTCAGTTGATGAAACAAAAGAAATTATAAAAGCTATAAAAAAGAAATTTAATGATGTAATTGAACCTCGCAAGAATGATATTTGCTATGCTACAACTAATAGACAAGATGCAGTTAAAAAAATAGCATCTAATTGTGAAGTTTTTTTTGTTATTGGAGCTTATAATTCTTCTAATTCTATTCGATTAGTTGAGGTTGCAAAAAAATATGGTGCAGGAAAAAGTATCTTACTAGAAAACATAGAGCAATTTGATGAAAAAATTTTTAAAAATATTAACTCTATTGGCCTTACGGCAAGTGCTTCTGCTCCTGAAATATTAGTACAAAAATTTATTGAATTACTAGAAAAAAAATTTGATATTGAACTTATTCAAGATGATTTTATAAAAGAAGATGTGAATTTTAAAATACCTCAAAAACTTAAAGAAGCAATTTAAAATGGCTGTATTCACAAAAATATCAAAATCAGAAATTGAGTTTTTTTTAAAAGATTATTCCATCGGTAATTTAGTTTCTTTTGAAGGTATTGTGAAAGGAACAGAAAATACAAACTATAAAGTTGTCACTACTAAAGATAATTACATATTAACATTATTAGAAAAAAGAGTAGAGCCAGAAGAATTACCCTTCTTTATGGGTCTCCAAAAAGAGTTAGCTGCAAATGGTTTTGCTTGTCCACTACCAATTAAAAATAAAGAAAATTCAATAATAAATAAATTAAAAGATAAAAATGCTTTAATAATTTCTTTTTTACAGGGTGAAAATTTATCTACAGTTAACGCTGAGCATTGTATAGAGCTTGGGCAGAAAATTGCAGAATTTACAAATATTACAAAAACTTTAAATTTATCAAGATCAAATAGTTTAGGATATGATGCATGGGTAAATATTTATGATAGTTTCAAAAATGTAAAGGATAGTACTTATGAAGAATATTTGCAAATATTGGATAAAGAATTAATTTTTTTAAAAAATAATTGGCCAATTAATTTACCCAAAGCGATAATTCATGCTGACTTGTTTATAGATAACGTACTATTTACAAATAATAAAATTTCAGGAGTAATTGACTTTTATTTCTCTTGTAATGATTTTATAGCTTATGAACTAGCTCTAACTATAAATGCATGGTGTTTTAATGAAAATGGAACATTTAATTATGAAAACTTTAATTCATTTATAATAGGTTTTAATAGTGTTTCATCATTAAATAATGAAGAAAAAGAATCAATGAACATTTTGTTAAGAGGTGCAGCCGTGCGCATTTTGGTAACCAGACTACATGATAAAATTTTTCATCCAAATGATGCATTAGTTGAACTTAAAAACCCAAAAGAATATTTAAATATTTTAAAATGGCATCAAAAAAATAAAAATCTTAATATATGATAACAATTTACACTGATGGAGCTTGTTCTGGTAATCCAGGTATTGGAGGATGGGGAGCAGTCATAATTAAAGAAAAAAAAATTACCCATCTTTCTGGTGGTCTTGACGAGACAACAAATAATCAGATGGAATTAACAGCTGCAATCAAAGCTCTAGAATATTTTAAAGAGCCTGAAAAGATTGCGATACATACAGATAGTAAATATGTAATGAATGGTATTGAAAGTTGGATCAATAATTGGAAAAAAAATGGATGGAAAACAGCATCTAAAAAACCTGTTAAAAATAAAGAGTTATGGATGGCTTTAGACACTGTTATATCAAAACATGAGATAGAATGGCATTGGGTAAAAGGACATTCTGGAGATGAAAATAATGAAATAGCCGATCAATTAGCTCGAAAATATATTGAAAAATATTAATGAATTTTTTTTTTATTTTCTTATTTTTTTTAACTATAAATTTTTCATTATCAACAAAAGTTATTTCAAAAGAAAGTTGGTTATTAGATAAAAATCTTTCTAGTATTGAGTTTGAATTACCTGTTTTATTTGCAAATAATGTACAAGGTAAATTTGAAGAAATAAACGGGATCATAGAAATAGATTTAGCAAATAAAGAAAATAATAAAGCAATTTTTTCAGTTAAAATAAATAGTATAAATATGAACTACAAAAAATATAAAAATTTATTACTAAGTGATATTTTTTTTGATAGTTATAATTTTCCAGTTGCCTTAGTAGATACAAAAAAATTTTCATATAAAAATGAAAATGAGTTTTCTTTAGAAGTTGAATTAACAATTAAAGGTAAAACTGAAATAGTTCCCTTAGATATAGAAATAATACACCTAGCAAATGAATTAATACAAATTAAAACAGATTTAGATTTTTCAAGAACATTATTTAATATAGGTACAGGCAAGTGGAAGTCTACAGCAATACTAAAAGACAAAGGAGTAATAAAAACTAATCTATTTTTATTCAAACAAGAATAAGATAATTATACAGTAGCTCCAATTACCCACGGATTAAATTCATCATCGCCATATTCGTTGATTTCACTTTTTGATGGTTTTCCTGAAGCTGTATCAATAATCATCTCAAAAATATCTGTACCAATCTTAGTTACATCTGATTCTCCATCCATTATAGAACCAGCATTTATGTCCATATCTTCTTCAAGATTGTTGTACATATTAGTGTTAGTAGCTATTTTTAAACTAGGTGAAGGCTTAAAGCCAAAACAAGATCCTCTACCAGTTGTAAAACAAATAACGTTAGAACCAGAAGCAACTTGACCAGTAACTGAAACAGGATCATAACCTGGAGAGTCCATATAGTTAAACCCTTTTTTCTTTAAAGGTTCGGCATAGCTAAGTACATCAGTCATAACTGAAGTACCACTTTTTGCTACAGCTCCTAAAGATTTTTCGAGAATAGTTGTTAAGCCTCCTCGCTTATTTCCAGGTGATGGATTGTTATCAAGACTAGCATTATTTATAGTTGTATAATTTTTCCACCAGTCTATTTGTTTTTCTAGTTTTTCAACTATTTCATTATTATCAGCTCTTTCAATTAATAAATGTTCGGCACCATAAATTTCAGGGGTTTCAGCTAAAATTGTACTGCCTCCATATTTGACAAGTAAATCAGAAGCATATCCTAAAGCAGGGTTAGCCGTAATACCTGAATAAGCATCTGATCCTCCACATTGTAAAGCAACTGTTAATTCAGATATTGGTATTTGAACTCTTTTATCTCTATTTAAATCGGGTAATATTTCTAAAATTTGAGATGAAACTTTGTTAATAATTTCTTTAGTTCCACCCTCATCTTGTATATTCATATATACAACTGGATCATTTTCTTCTTTATCTTGATATAAAGAAATTTGTGCACATTCACAGCCTAAACCAATCACAAATACTTTAGAAAAATTTGGATGTTTTTTAAATCCCTCTATTGTTTGATTAAAAACTGTCATTCCATATCCTTGATTGTTCATGCCACAACCAGAAGAGTGTTTCAAACAAACAGCTCCATCAATATTGGTATATTCTTTTAATTTGGGATTGCTATTAATTCTGTCAGCAATTTTTTTTACAACTGTAGCAGAACAATTTACAGTGCTCAAAAGCCCAATATAATTTCTTGTTCCAAATTTGCCATTAGCTCTTTTAAAGCCATCAAAAAATCTACTTTCTAAAACTTCATCAGTACCATTAATCTTATTTTTCCGTTCAGTTATTCTTTCAAATTCTGCAAATTCCAAATTATGTGAATGAACATGATCTCCGGGTAATATTTCTTTTGTTGCCACGCCAATTATTTGTCCATATTTGTAAACATATGAGTTTTGTTCTATCTTTGTAAGAGCAATTTTATGGCCAAATGGTATTTGAGCTCTAGATACTAATTCATTTTCAACTTTAGTATTATTAGGAATATTCATTGGAGCTACAGCTACATTATCTTTTTCATTAAGTTTGATGAGGTTATACATAAATATTAAATTGGAGCATTAGGGTGAATTAATTCCTTATCCTTTAATTTTGTCCAGAATTCAGGTGAAATTTTATTATTAAAATCTTCAAAATTTTCTTCAACTTGAGAAACAGAAGTCATTCCTAAAACTACACTAGCAACTACATCATTTAAATAGGGAAATTGTATTGCCGCCCTTCTAAGTGAAATATTAGAATCACTACAAAAGTCTCTTAGTTTATAAGCTTTATTTAGCCAATAATCAGCAGATTCAAAATCTTTTGGAATTCTAACGAGACTATCACTGAGGTTTTTTGCCCAATTTTCATCTAATTTTGAATAATCAAAATATGATTCTGGACTGGGATTAATTAGAATGCCACTATTAAATACTCCTCCTAAAATTAAAGAAATATGATTTTCTTTACAATAAGGAATCAATTCCTCAAGACTAGTTTGATCTAGAAGAGAGTATCTTCCCGCAAGAAGAAAACAATCAAAATGTCCCATTTTTGCAAGTTCAAGTAACATTTCATTTTGATTCATTCCACATCCAAGAGCTTTAACAGCTTTTTCATCACGCAATTTAAGCATTGCTTTTATTGCTCCTTTTTTAGCATGTTCAAGGTGATCAGGATGATTATCTGGATCATGTAAATGTAAAATATCAACACTATCCAATTGCAAACGTTTCAAACTTTCTTCAAATGAACGCATTACTGCATCGTAACTAAAATCAAAAATTGTATCTTTATGTGGATCTTGCCCTTTAAATTTTTCATTTGCCTTTTCAGTATCAATAACAAGCCTACCTACCTTAGTGGCAATAGCAAAATCTTCTCTCTTTTTTTCTTTCAAAAATTTTCCAATTCTCTCCTCTGACATACCGGAACCATATAAAGGTGCGGTATCAAAATATCTTATTCCACTTTCCCATGCTTTAGCAATTGTTAGTTGAGCTTCTTCAGGATCAACTGCTACAGGCCATCCTCCTAAAGGAGCAGTTCCCATTCCTAGTTGAGAAATTTCTAAATCTGTTTTACCTATTTTATTTTTAGTTATCATTTTACAATTTTTACTTTACCATAATAAAGATTAAATTTTATATAAAAAAGCTTTTATAAAAGAAATTTTTATTTATAATTTTTATATCAATAAAATATATGAAAGCATTAGTATTAGAAAAAAAATTAGAACTTTCTTTACGTGATATTACCATTCCAACAATTACAGGTGATGATGAAGTAAAAATAAAGATGCATACTGTGGGTATTTGTGGTTCAGATATTCATTATTATGAACATGGAAAGATTGGTCAATGGTTAGTAAAAGAGCCAATGATTCTTGGTCATGAAGGATCTGGCACAATTATAGAAATTGGAAAAAATGAAAAAAAACTCAAAGTTGGAGATAGAGTTTGTGTGGAACCTCAAATAACTGATAAGAATTCTAAAGAATATAAACTTGGTATTTATAATTATGATCAATCAGTAAAATTTTGGGCAACTCCTCCAATTCATGGTTGTTTAGTTCCTGAAGTAATATTCCCCGCTGATTTAGTATTTAAAATTCCAGATAATTTATCCTTTGGGGAAGGTGCAATGGTTGAACCTCTTGCAGTAGGTATGCAAGGTGCCACGAAAGCTAATATAAAACCAGGACAAATTGGATTAGTAATGGGTTGTGGACCTATAGGAATTGTAACAGCTCTAGCTGCTTTAGCAGGAGGATGTGCTAAGGTTTTTATTGCTGATATTTTGTCTGAAAAATTAAAAATTTGTGAAAATTATCCTGATTTAATTCCAGTAGATTTAAAAAATGAAAATCTCCAAGAAAAGATAATGAAAGAAACAAATAACTGGGGAGTAAATTGTTTTTTTGAATGTTCAGGGGCAGTTAAAGCTTATGAGTCTATTTTTTCATGCTGTTGTCCTGGTGCAACTGTTGTTCTAATAGGAAATAATGCTACGCCTGTACCAATGGACTGGGCAATACTATTTGCAAAAGGGTTAGATTTTAAAACTGTTCATAGATATTCACATCAATATGAGAATGCCATTCGACTTTTAAGTAATGGAAAAATTAATCTTAAGCCACTAATTTCAAAAACTTTTGATTTTGATCAAAGTATAAAAGCTTTTGAAAGAGCTGCAGAACACAGAGCTGAAGATATAAAATTACAAATACTGGTAAACAGTTAGATTGAATTATATAAATTTATAACTTGATCATTACTTGAATAAATATTTTTCCAAATTTGATATCTTTTTTGCAAAATATTTAAAAAATTATCTTTAGGAAAATAATCTTTATTTATTTTAATCTTTTTTATAATATTTTCTTTTTCAGCAATTTCATTATCTACAAACATTGCAAGTCTTGCTACACCTAAAGCTGCTCCATATTCACTTTGCTCACAAACATGTAAATTTCTATTTAGAGTAGAAGCTAATAAATTTATCCAAAATGAACTTCTTGATCCTCCGCCTACTACAAATATATCTTTGAAATTATTATTAACTTTACTAATTGATGTTACCCCATCTAATATACCAAAACTTATTCCCTCTAAAACTGCATATTGAAGATTTGTAGCTTTAGTTGTAGTTTTAATAAAATGAAATGATCCTCTTACATGAGGATTATTGTGAGGAGTTCGCTCACCAGATAAATAAGGTAAAAAATAAGGTGCATTAGAAATATTATCAATATCTTTAGAAAAATTTTCTACATTTTTTAAAGTATCACTAATTGAAGTTCCAGTAATTGAACTAATCCAATCAAGACAATTGCTTGCACTTAACATAACAGACATAAGATGCCATTTATTTGGAATACAATGACAAAAGGAATGAACTGCATCTTTAGTATTCATAAGAAAATTTGAAGTTGGAGTAAAAAAAACTCCTGAAGTGCCTAAAGAAATAAATGACTGATTTTCCTCTACTACTCCTAAACCCGCTGCAGATGCAGCATTATCTCCTGCTCCCCCTACAACAATTACATTTTTATTAAAATTGAATTTTTCTTTTAATTTCGCAGAGAGCATACCAGCTTCTTGATTACCTTCTACAAGTTTAGGCATATGATTGATATTTAATTTTGAAATTGCTAATAATTGTTCTGACCATTGGCGTTTCATAATATCCATCCACAATGTTCCAGAGGCATCAGACATATCTGAAAAAAACTCTCCTGTTAAATAATATCGCAAGTAATCTTTAGGTAATAATACTTTAGATATTTTTTTAAAATTCTCAGACTCATTTTTAATTAGCCAATTAATTTTTGGTGCAGTAAAACCAGGCATAGCGATATTGCCTGAAATATTCCTTACATCAAAGTCTTGATTTTCAAATTCTTCACATTCCTTAAAAGCTCTAGTATCATTCCATAAAATACATGGTCTAATAACTTTACCCTGATCATCAATAATTGTCGCACCATGCATATGTCCCGAAATACCGATAGACGTTGTATTAGAGAATTCTTTTGATTTTTGTTTTTTTAACTCTGCTAAACAAATTTCAGTAGCTTTAATCCAAGAGTTAGGATCTTGTTCATTAAATCCATCTTGAGGACTTTGAACTGTTAAGGCTGAATGTGCTGTGGCTAAAATATCTTGATTATAATCAATTAAGATTGTTTTTACTCCTGAGGTCCCTAAATCAATACCAATATACATAAAATATACACATATAATAAAAATTTAACTTAATCATCTTTTTTATATATAAAGTAAAAATATGAAATTAATTCAGAAAAATTGTCACGTTGCAAATGTTAGTCTGGCAAAGAGTAGCTTGGTTATTCACTCATTTGGAAATATCAGTTCTAGAATTGATGATAAATATTTTACTATTAAGCCAAGCGGGGCTAATTTAAATATTTTAAAACACACAGATTATCCTATTATTCGCATTTCTGATAATAAGATAATTAAAGGCAAATTAAATCCTTCAACTGATACTCCTACCCATTGTTTACTTTATAAAAAATACCGTGAAATAGGTGGGATCGCTCATACTCATTCTAAATTTGCGACTGCATGGTCACAAGCAAAAAAAAGTATTCCTATTTTGGGCACAACTCATGCTGACTATTCCCAAAAAAATATTCAAGTAACTAATCCTTTGAAAAAAAATCAAATAATAAAAAACTATGAAAAAAATATAGGAAATAGCATAATTGATTGTCTTAAAAAATCGAAAATTAAACCTCTTGAATGTCCTGGAATTTTAGTTGCAAACCATGCTCCCTTTAGTTTTGGAATTAATGCAAATCAAGCTTTTAAAAATGCTGAAATATTAGAGTATATAGCTGAGCTTGCTTATTTATCTCTTCAAATCAATTCAAAAAGTAAAATCGATATTAATTTAATCAAAAAACATTTTTTTAGAAAACATGGACCAAGCTCTTATTATGGTCAAAAATAATTAATATAGATTTCTTATTAAAATTAATTCTTTCATTATATGGTGTAATGATTTTTTATTATTAACTTTTCCAAAAACATCATGAAGATTAGAATATAATTTATATATTCGTTTATATATTTTGTTATTTTTTCTATTTGGATGATATATTTTTTTTACTTTGACAGACATTTTGTTTTGGGTGGTTTTTAAGTTTAAATATCCTTTTTTATTATTACATGCAGCTAATATAGCTGAACCGACTGCACAAACTTGATCGCTTTTTAAAACTTTAATTTTTCTACCTGTAATATCTGCATAAATTTGCATTATAACATAACTTTGTGACAAGCCTCCAATTGCGATAATTTCTTTAATGCTAACACCGTGCTTCTCTATTTGATCTATGATCATTAAACTTCCAAAAGCTGTTGCTTCTATTAAGGCTTTAAAAATTTCATGTTGTTTAGTTTGTAAATTTTGACCAACTAATAAGCCTGATAAAGCCGTGTCTACTAATATAGTTCTGTTACCATTATGCCAGTCAAGTGATAACAAACCATGTTCACCTGGCTTTATTAGAGAAGCCAATTTTTCTAAATTTGAAAATTTTTCTTTAAAATTTTTGCCATATTTTTCGCCTACATTATTTTTAATATAACTAGCAAAAATATCTCCCACTGCAGATTGACCTGCTTCTATTCCTAAATAATTGCTTATTACTGAATTTTTAACAATACCACAGACACCAGGAATATTTTTAATTTTCTTTTTTTGAGATTGAATTGCAATATCACAAGTACTTGTACCCATTACCTTTACAAGAACTTTTTCTTCTATATTTGCCCCTACTGCACCAATATGAGCATCAAAACCTCCCATAGCTATTTTTATATTTTTTTTAAGTCCTAGTTTTTTTGCCCAACTCTCAGATAAATATCCTGCTGGCTCTTCTGGTGTATATACATTTTTGTACAATCGATTTTTTAAAGCTGCTATTTTTGGGTCTAATTTGTTTAAAAATTTCTCATGAGGTAATCCTCCCCACTTTTCATTATACAAAGCTTTGTGACCTGCTGCGCATGCTGATCTTTTTAATTCTAAAGGATTAGTATTTCCAGATAATAATGCTGGTATATAATCACATATCTCAACAAAACTATAAATAGAATTGAATAATTTTGGATCAATATTTTTTAAGTGAAATATTTTACTCCAAAACCATTCAG
>Ga0208261_1000359_pt1 | contig 18624 bp, 17 predicted proteins | sample Knorr_S7_td_DCM__FD_185595 | JGI IMG/M metagenome (GOLD analysis project Ga0208261, IMG submission 185595) | Marine microbial communities from Southern Atlantic Ocean transect - Knorr_S7_td_DCM_ad_131m_LV_B (SPAdes) (version 3) | ecosystem: Environmental > Aquatic > Marine > Oceanic | place...
TCTCCAAAATATATTCCTTTTTCTTTTTGAGATTCTACAATTCTTGAGCCTTCTAAATTATGTCCTGTATCTAAGGGCCTACCTAACCAATTAAAATTTACGGCTAGAAATATAAAGACGAGAGGCAAAAATAAGCTGAGGCTTATATATTTGAGCCACTTCATTGAAGCTTTAAACATTTAGAGTTTAGCTCGATTTAGAATCTGAATTTAGAAGATTGAATTGACTCAAATTATCAGAAATAAGATAGTAATGAGATCTTCTAGCATTTTCTTTTAGTAGTCTTACTTTATAGATTTTACCTTCTCTTATACTTTCTAAGAGCTTAATTTTCTCTCCTCTCTTTATTTTATATAAATCCCTAGCATCGACAGTTGCATTGTGAAGAAAAAAATCTGAATCAGATAAAAGATCTTTGGACATATCCACTCTGATTGCATCATTTTTATAGTGATATAAAACAGCAGATGAAAAGTTTTTAGACTCGAATTCTGATCCTATTTCAAAATTAGAATCCTCCTCAGTATTAGAAAAAATAGAAAAGGAAAGAAGAAAAGCTGAAATTAAAATACGAATCATCATAAAGGGTATTGTCTAACAATAGTATCTTCACGTCTAGGGCCTGTAGAGATCATAACTATAGGAGCTCCACATAGAGTTTCTATCTTTTCAATGTAAGACTTAGCCCTATCATCTAGTGCTTCATATTCTCTAATTCCTGCACAAGGCTTTTCCCATCCTGGCATAGAAATATATGAAGGATTTACCCCTTCAATTAACATAGTTTCTAATAATTCACTTAAAGAACTCCCCTCGTAATCAGTACAAATTTTAATCTCATCTAATCCATCTAAAACATCTATCTTTGTAAGACAGATTCCATCTATTCCATTTAACTTAACTGTATGAGATAAAAGGACAGCATCTAACCATCCACACCTCCTAGGTCTACCTGTAGTTGCTCCTACTTCTCCGCCAACATGAGCTATGTGCTCTCCCACTGAATCGTCCAGTTCTGTAGGGAAAGGCCCTTCTCCGACTCTTGTAGTGTATGCTTTAGCAATGCCTAAGGAATAATCAATCATTCTTGGATCTATTCCAACTCCAGGAGCTATACCTCCTATTGAAGAGTTACTAGAAGTTACAAATGGATAAGTTCCCAAACTAACATCAAGTAAAGCTCCTTGTGCTCCTTCAAATAATATCTTTTCTTGTTTAGAAACATGATCATGTATATCTGCAATTACATTACCAACATAAGGTCTGAGTATTTCAGCCTGCTGTAGATTCCTATCCAAAACCTGATTAATGTCTTCTTTTTTATCTTCTAAATAATTAGTAAATATAAAGTTATAAAAATCTAAATTTTCTTCCAATTTATCTTTTAACCTAGTTTCAGTATATAAATCTTGAACACGTATAGATTTTCTTCCTACTTTATCTTCATAAGCAGTACCAATACCTCTTCCTGTTGTTCCTATCGTGGTGCTTATTGGAGATTTCTCTCTAAGTTGATCAAGTTTTATATGATAAGACTGTATAAGGCTGCAAGCTCTACTTACTATCAATCTTTCTTCTATTTCTCCTAAATATTTCTTGGCATCTTCAATTTCTTTAAAAAGAGCATCTAAACTTACTACTACTCCTCTGCCTAAATAACATTTTATTTCTTGATGGCAAATTGCTGAAGGCAGTAAGTGGAATACAACTTTATCTCCACCTATGATCAAAGTATGTCCTGCATTATGCCCTCCTTGATATCGAACTGCTGCTTTAAGATCCTTTGCCAAGTGATCAACAACTTTTCCTTTTCCTTCATCTCCCCACTGAAGGCCTAATAGAGAGATTAAATTACTCATAACTATTCCTTGTAAATTAAATTTGTAACGGCTAATAAATCTAAGTCAAAACCTACTGCTGGTCTAGATTGATTATTTGAATAACTGAGCCCATCATATCGCCCTCCTTTAGCTAATGCATGACCTGCTTTATCAGCATAAGCAGCAAATACAATTCCTGTATGATATTTAAAGCCTAATGTCTCGGCAAGATCAATGTGGAGATTAACTGCTTTGTCTTTTTTTAAACTTTCTACTATCGTTTTTAGATGACCTAATTGATTCTCAATTTGGGGAAGGATTAGTGCTAATTTTAATTTAGCTTCTTCTATAATTTCTTCGTCACCGTACAAAGTACTCAGGTTAATTATTAAATCTACATAGTTCTGTTCTAGTCCTTTAGTCATATCTAGTAGATCTGATTTTGATTTTCTTGCAAGAGCCTTATTTAATTTTGTTTCATCTAGTCCTAATGAAGTTAATTTTTCTATAACTAAAGAAGTAACTTTAGATAAACCCAAGCTGAGAGTTATATCTTTAAGGCCTAAAATCTTTAAACTTTCAAGCATTAATGAGATGCTCTCTATTTCTGCCTCTATAGAAGCATCACCGAATATCTCAGCTCCAACTTGGATTGTTGACCTAGATCTATTTATAGGAGAGGCCTTACTTTTAAGAACATCCCCGGCATAACATAGTCTTACTGAATCTTTAGATTTAATTCTATAAGCGTCAATTCTAGCTGCTTGTTCTGATATATCTGGTCTAATTGAAACTTCTTCAGATGACAAATCATCTCTAAATGAAAAAGCATGATCAATAATCTCTTCATGAGCTTTTCCCCCTAAATTCCTTTTGAACTCCAATAAAGGAGGAATTATGTATTCATAACCAGAACCAATGTATAAATCCAGTAATTCTCTTCTGAAGTTTTCTACCTGCAAAGCCTTTGCTGGCAGTATCTCGTCTACGCCCTCTGGAAGACTCCAAGGTATTTTTGAGTTCATCAAATAAAGATTACTTAGGCGAAGACTTATCTAAGTATTTGAAGAAATCACTTTCAGGATCAATAAGAAGTATGTCTTGTTTACTTTCAAAAGTAGTCTGGTAAGCCTTTAAACTCCTTGTAAAGTCATAAAACTCAGGGTCTTTATTATATGCATTAGCGTAAATTGAAGTAGCTTGTGCATCGCCATTACCTTTTATTTGTTCTGATTTCATATAAGCATCAGCAAGTATTATTGTTTTCTCTTTGTCTGCAGTAGCTCGTATTTCTAAACCAACCTCTTTTCCTTGAGCTCTTAGCTCTTTGGCTAGCCTTTCTCTCTCAGTTCTCATTCTGTTGTAAACAGATTCACTAACTTCAGAAGGAAGGTCTATTTTTTTAACTCTAAGATCAATTACTTCAACTCCTAATTCCTCTGTCGCTATTGAATTTAACTGAGAGGTAAGATCATTCATTAGTTGATCTCTCTCCCCAGAAACAACCTCTTTAACAGTTCTAACACCAAACTCATTTCTTAAACCAGTATCAACTCTTTGGGAAAGTAGTCTCTTAAGAGTTTGTTCATCACCAGTTACTGTAGTCCAATATTTAGAAACATCTTTTACTCTCCATTTAACAAAAGAATCAACAATAAGAGCTTTCTTTTCTGAGGTCAGATATCTTTGTGGTGCAGCATCAAGAGTTAAAATCCTTGCATCAAATTTTCTAACTTGATTAATAAAAGGTAATTTCAGATGTATTCCAGGCGGTACATCGGCATAAACAACTTCACCAAACCTTAAAAGTACTGCTCTTTCAGTCTCTTTTACTATGTAAAGAGCTTGACTTAAGAGAACAAAACTTACAACAAGGAAAACTGACAGAATTAAACTAGATTTCTTCATAATAATTCTCCTAATTCCTATTTCTTCTTCTTATTTCTTCAATGACCTTATCGGTTATTTCAGAAATACTTGAGTTACCATTAGTCCTTGGCAAGGTATTTAATCTTACAGATGGATCATTGGACTGTTGTGCTATCTTATCTAAAGGAAGGTAAAGAATATTATTTCCTCCTTCTACATCAATCATCACTTTAGTACTTTTTGACATTACATTTTGGACAGCATCTAAATAAAGTCTATTTCTAGTTACTTCCGGAGCTTTCTGATATTCAGTTAAAAGCTGATCAAACCTAGATGCATCTCCTTCTGCCTCTGAAACAACCTGTGCTTTATAAGCTTCAGCTGCTTGGATCATCTTTTGTGCCTCACCTCTAGCTTCAGGTATTAGTCCATTTGCATAAGTTTCTGCCTGATTTCTTTCTCTAACTTCATCTTCTCTAGCTTTTATAACATCATCGAATGCTTCCTGTACCTGATCAGGAGGAGAAGAATCCTCTATATTAACTATTACAACTTGAAGTCCGGTTTCATAAACATCTAAATACCCTTGTAGTCTTTCTTTTACTTCTACCGCAATTTGTTCCCTCCCTGTAGTCAGAGCATCATCCATTATGGTACTACCAACAACGTGCCTGAGTGAGCTTTCAGTTGCTTGAGCCAAGCTATCCTCAGCATTTCTTATTTCAAGAACATACTGTTCCGGATTGGTAATTTGATATTGAACAGAAACAGTCACATCAACAATATTCTCGTCCTTAGTTAACATTAAGGCATCATGCCTATGTGGTCTAACCTTAACAACATCAACTACTGTCCAACTATCTATAATAGGAGGATTCCATCTAAGTCCAGGTCCTTTAGTCTCAGCATAACTCCCTAACCTTAATACCACGGATCTTTCAGCTTGCTCTACTTGATAAACTCCAAGGCCAACATAGATGAATGCTAATAAAAGCAAAAAAGAAAAAAAGCTTCGCTTAGTTACTCCCCCTCCTGGAGAAGCTCCACCACCAAAGATTTTATTAAACCTATCTTTAAGTTTCTTTATTTCTTCATCAATATCCGGGGGTCCATCATTATTACCCCAAGGGTTCTTGTTATCATTTCCATTCCAAGACATTAAATTAACTCCTCTATAAAAGCTTCTTGCTTATTAGTTGTTCTTATCTTCTTATTCGAGAGAAATTCAAAAGGTCTGTCCTTTTGAATTTCTACATGTAATTGTACCAAACCTAATTCATCAATTCCTTCTTCTATTACCATTCCTTTTTTATAAAGAGTTTTCATAAGTTCACTATCTCCATTATTTATACTTATCCAGCCTCTAATTGTTTTATCTGCAAAGGAAGAATTTATTTTTTCTGATAGTTGTTTGAGACCATTTTTATCTTTTGCCGATATCCATACCTTGTTCCCCCCATTATTTTCTTTGGGTCGTACATCCAATAAGTCAGACTTGTTGAATACTTCTATCATTTCTATATCTGATAAACCTAAATCATGAATGAGTTTTTCTACTTCTCTAACCTTAAATTTAACATCTGGGTCAGATACATCTATTACATGGAGCAATAAATCTGCTTGTCTTAATTCATCTAGAGTAGATTTGAAAGATTCAATTAATTTTGTTGGTAAATCTGATATAAAACCTACCGTATCTGAAAACAATAAACCAGGTAAATTCTGATCAGAACTCCTTCTAGTCACTGAATCCAAAGTTGCAAAAGGCATATCTGCTGCAAATAATTTATTCTTAGTTAGAACATTAAATAAACTTGTTTTCCCTGCATTTGTATAGCCAATTAGGGCCGCTAATTTTTTTGTGCCTTTGCTTCTAGAATATCTATTTACCTCTTTCTGTTTATGAGTTTTTTCGAGTCTTTTCTTAATAGATCTAATTCTTTGGCCTATCAACCTTCTGTCAGTTTCTAGCTGAGTTTCACCTGGTCCTCTAAGGCCAATACCTCCCTTTTGTCTCTCTAAATGACTCCACCCTCTTACTAGGCGAGTAGATAGATGGGTTAATTGAGCTAATTCAACCTGCAACTTACCTACATGACTTGTGGCTCTAGAAGCAAAAATATCTAATATAAGACCTGTCCTATCTAAGACTCTAGCTTGAAATAAGTTTTCTAAATTCCTCTCTTGAGATGGAGATAAATCATGATTAAAAATCACTAAATCTACTTTATTACTCAAGACTTCTTTTCTTATATTTTCTGCTTTTCCCTTTGTTATATACAGGTTAGAAGAAACTTCATTTTGTTTTCCTAGATAATGCCCCTCTATCTCTGCTCCTGAAGCAGAACATAGTTCTAAAAATTCATTAAAACTATTATTCGATATTGAAGGATTGATCTTTCTTGGAAAATCTATTTGAACAACAAAAGCTTTGTCTAGAGATTCTAGATAATTCATAAATTTATTTTATTCAAAATCTTTATAGTTGATTCAGATTTGTTTTTAGTCAACCAAACAAGATCACTCCATTTTCTTAACCAAGTCATTTGTCTTTTTGCTAGCTGTCTCGTAGAGATGATAGACCTTTCGATCATCTCATCATAGGAAATTTTATCCAGCAGAAAATTACATACTTGCCTATAGCCAACACTCTTCATGGAAGCATGGCCAGGAGTTAAGTCAGGCCTCTTCAATAAATTTTTTACTTCCTCTACTAATCCATTTTCAATCATCTTTAAAAACCTATCTTTAACAATTTTTCTATGCTTCTCCCTGTCCCCTGGATCAATGGAGAATTGAAAAAAATCATATTCCTTTAATGGACTGAGATTACTATTTTTTTGCTGCCAATCACTTAAAGGCTTATTAGTAAGCTCAAAGACCTCTAGAGCTCTTTGAATTCTTTGTCTGTCATTACAATGAATTCTGGAGGCACTTAATGGGTCAATTTTAGATAATTTTATATAAGCTTCATTCAAACCTTTATCGGCAATGTATTTTTCTACTTTTTTTCTCACTTTTTCATTTGATTCAGGCATATCAGAAATCCCTTCCACCAGAGTATTAAAATAAAGCATGGTGCCACCGACTAATAATGGAATTTCTCCATTTTTATGGGCCTCTTCTATTTCAATTAAACAATCTTTTTTAAATCTGGCTACTGAGTAAGATTCTTCTGGTTCGATAATATCTAATAGAGAGTGAGGGTAATATTTCAATAATTCTTTTGAAATTTTTCCACTACCTATGTCTAAACCTTTATACACCTGAACTGAATCAACATTTATTAACCTATAAGAACCTTCATCAAAGAGATCTAATGCTAAATCTGTTTTGCCTGTCCCCGTAGGCCCCATTATCGAGATGACAGTCTTATGTCTACTTGCCATAAATCTATCTTATATAAAAAAATCCGTTGGTAAATCATATGATTCGCCAACGGATTTAAATAAATATATTAACTTAGGTCGTAACTTCTTTCTTCGTGTTCGGTTACGTCCAATCCTTGAAGTTCATCCTCTTCTGAGACTCTTAAAGGAGTTATCATGCCTATGAGCTTTAAAATTGCCCAAGAAGCAAGCGCTGTCCAAGCACCTATCACGACTATACCTTTTAACTGTATCATCAACTGTTCCGTTGGAATCCAAGTTTCCCCAGCGCTGGATCCTAAGAAACCACCTTGCACTCCAACAAAACTAACCATTATTATTCCTATAATTCCTCCGACTCCATGGACAGGAAATACATCTAAAGAATCATCTATACCAAATACTCCTTTAACTAATTGAGTAGCATAGAAACATATTGATCCAGCCATTAAACCAATTAAAAGAGCTCCTTCTGGTCCAACACTTCCCGCAGCAGGTGTTATTGTCGCTAAACCTGCAACCATTCCTGTAGCTATTCCAACTATAGTTGGCTTGCCTCCTTTTATCCATTCTATGGCCATCCAAGTTAATGCAGCTGTTGCAGCACTTATATGGGTAACCAACATAGCCATACCTGCTAAACCATCGGCAGCCCATGAGCTTCCTGCATTAAAACCAAACCAACCAACCCAAAGCATAGCGGCACCTGTTACTACCATGGTTCGATTATGTGGTGGCATCGCTGTAGAAGGAAAGCCTTTTCTAGGACCTAATACAAGAGCTATTACTAAAGCTCCAACTCCACAAGTTAGATGTACTACTAATCCTCCTGCGAAATCTTTAACGTCTGCTAAATAACCACCGCCCCATATCATATGGCATGCAGGTAGATAAACAGCAGTAAACCATAACAATGAGAACAAACACATTGCTCCAAATTTCATTCTCTCAGCGAAAGCACCTACTACTAGAGCAGGTGTAATAATTGCAAAAGTCATTTGAAAGATTACAAATAAAGAGTGAGGCATAGTGGTTTCAGGCGCTAGTGTATCTCTGCCTAGACCCGCCAAGAAAAGAGCGCTTGTTCCTCCTATGAATGCATTACCTTCTGTAAAGGCAAGACTATAACCATAAACTACCCAAGCTATAGAAACTATGCATGCAATAGCAAAACATTGCATTAAAACAGATATCGCATTTTTACTTCGGACTAAACCTGCATAAAAAAGTGATAACCCTGGTAATGTCATAAATAAAACTAGGGCTGTTGAAGTTAATATCCATGCTGTATCTCCAGAATCTAATTCACTAGCAGTGGCTGCAGTAGCAAATAAAGAGAGAAGAGTAATTAAAAAGAATTTAGATTTCATAATTTGTACCTTAATTAAAAGTTATATAGCATCCTCATCTAATTCGCCTGTCCTTATGCGAACTACTTGATCTAACGAAGAAACGAAGATTTTTCCATCTCCAATCTTTCCTGTATTTGCAACCTTAGTAATTGCTTCTATGACAGAATCAGCTTCTTCATCTTTTACTGCTACTTCAATTTTTGTTTTAGGTAAAAAATCAACTGTATATTCAGATCCTCTATAGAGTTCAGTATGTCCTTTTTGTCTTCCAAAACCTTTAACTTCGGTTATTGTTAGACCCATAATTCCTACCTCTGACAAAGAATCTCTGATTTCATCTAATTTAAAAGGTTTAACGATAGCTGTTATTAATTTCATAATTTTTCCTCAATTAACTTATAACAATTATTACATCTCCCCCACAAGGCGTCAGTAATTTTTACCTATATCCCTTATAAGCAATTTTTATGCCAATTAAAATGCACTTTAATGTAACTTTTATGTCCTAATACAGTGCAAGAGATTAAGGTTTATGCTCTGTTAAGGTGCTAAATTTTTATAATAGAACTCTATTAGGGCAAAAAAAAGAGGCCTCCATGACCTCTTTTTATGTACTGAGTAATATTAAGTGTCCGTATTTCTGAATTCATAAACATCAAAGACAAAATTCTCATCTCCAGTGCACTCAGGTTGAGGTCCTGAAGGAGCAGGAAGTGTCTGAACAAAAGCAATAGCTTCTTGTCTAACCTCTTCGCTATCCCAATATCCTCTTAACGCATAATCATATTGCCCAGTTGAAGACCCTTCTATCGGAGTATCAAATGTTGGAACTAATAGGGCTAACCAGTAAGAACTATTCGCTCCATAATCACTGTTTAAAGAATCAATAAACTGTCCAGTTTGCTGAGCCTGTATTACTAAATCTCCTTCGCTAAAGTCATCTGTATATGTGCAGAAATTGTAACTAGCGACCCCTCTTTCTGGAGTTGGATCTGCTACTTCATTTATCCAAGGTAGATAGGCATCGAAAGCATATACTCCTTCTACTCCATTTGTAGAGGCTCCACAAGAAACTATAGGAGCTACCTGTTCTGTCCATCCTTCACCAGGTCCTGCTATCCATTCTGACCAGGCTTTATCTCTAACTTCTTCGGAATCCCATGCAATAGCCCATAGAAAATCATAAAGATCATTTTCCACTCTTGGAGCTAATCCAGCAGAGATTTCTACAGGGTTTTCTAACGAATCTTGTAACGCATTCCATTCTTGGATCATCGCCATAAATCCTTCATTTGTATAGTCCGGCCCCTGATCACAAAATATATATTCAACATATTTAGTATCTTGAGCAGAACTCATTAGATCTGGTTCTTTTTCGCCCGAACAGCTAACTAAAACTGCTAGGGTTAATATAGATAATATATTAATTTTCAGAATATTCATTTTCTCTCCTTTATATTCTTAATACTATTTTTAAATAAAACAGGGATGTAATATAACATCCCTGTTTTATTTACCTAACTATAATAGTTATTCGGCATCCGCGTAGGATTCTACCCCAATCTCGGCTTGGTCCAAACCAGCAATTTCATCTGATTCAGAGGCTCTAATTCCAACTGCTTTATCTAAAACATATAAAACTAAACCACTCACTACAAAAGTCCATACAAAGATAGTCAGAGCTCCTATGATTTGAGCTGATAAGGCTACATCTGTAGAAAGACAAACAGCTACAATACCCCAAATTCCTACAACTCCATGAGCTGATATCGCTCCTACTGGATCATCTATCTTAAACATCTTGTCTAAATAAGTGACTGAAAAGAAAACAATAACTCCACCTATAACTCCAATTAATGTTGCTAAGCCACCTGTAGGTGTATCTGGTGCAGCTGTTATAGAAACTAAACCAGCTATTGCTCCATTTATAGCCATAGTTACATCAACTTTTCCAGTAAATAGCCTTGCAGCTGCCATAGCACCAAGGACTCCTCCAGCTGCTGAAGCATTTGTATTTAAGAATACTTGTCCTACAGCAATAGCGTCACTTGCTGTATTTACAGCGAGTTGAGAACCACCATTAAAACCAAACCAACCTAACCAAAGAATTAAAGCACCTAGTCCTGCTATAGGAATATTTGATCCTGGAATGGCTTTTGAAGATCCATCTTCCGCGTACTTCCCTGTCCTAGGTCCTAAAATTAATACAGCAGCTAAAGCAGCAGCGGCACCACATAAGTGCACGACACCTGATCCAGCAAAATCTGCATAGCCTAGTGCATCTAAAAAGCCTCCTCCCCATTTCCAATAACCTTGGACTGGGTAGATAAAACCAGTTAATACTATTGCAAAAAAGAAGAAAGGCATTAATTTCATTCTTTCTGCTACAGCTCCAGAAACAATCGACATAGCTGTAGCTACAAATACAACCTGAAAAAAGAAATCTGAAGCTTCTGAATATGAACCATAACTCATATCTTGAGAGCTAATTCCTAAACCTAACGTGGTACCAAAACCAGGGATTAGAGAACTAATTGCATTATCACCTGGATACATTATGTAAAAACCACAAACTAAATACATAACGCAAGCTATTGAAAATAAGCCAAAATTCTTTGTGACTATAGTAGATGCATTTTTTCTCCTGACCAAGCCTGCTTCTAGCATTGTAAAGCCTGCTGCCATCCACATGACTAAAGCTCCGCTCATTAAAAGATAAAAAGTATTTAGTGCAAATTCTAATTCACTCATATTTTTCCTCCATAAAAATTAATAGTGTATCTATAATTTTATAAGCAACTTTTGTGCCAAAAAAAATTATCTAAAAAATTAATTTATGTATCGTAAAAGTGCAAATTTTAGTTTGGATGAACTAAATTAAGACTCTAAGTTAAGAGCACTTCTAAGGGCTTCTCTAAATCATTTAAAATTCTGTCTACCGCCCCCCTATTTTCCTCATAGACCAGTTTCGAGGCTTTCTTTCTTTTATTCAGTTCTCTTTTATCTGATATTAGTTTACTAAATACTTCTTGGATATCTTTAGTTCCTTTTACTATTTCTAAAGCTCCTTGATTCTTTAATTTCTTAGCTATCTCTTCAAAATTTCTGAGGTTAGGTCCTGAGATTATAGGTAGACTTAATGCTGCTGGTTCCAATAAATTCTGACCTCCATGATCAATAAGGCTACCCCCTACAAAAGCAATATCAGACAAAGAATAAAGAAAATTTAATTCTCCCATAGTGTCACCCAATAACACATCTGTATCACTTTTAACTTCTTCTTTGATGGACCTTACAGACATACTTAAGTTGTAAGATTTAATTATTTGCTTAACTCTATTAAATCTCTCAGGGTGTCGTGGTACCAAAATTAATAAAGGGTTATCAAGTTCTTGTTTTATTTTTATAAAACCATCCAAGAGAACTTCTTCCTCTCCCTCATGCGTACTAGCTCCAATTAATGTAGGTCTCATTTTTTTATTTATTGACCATCCTTCCTTTATAGAATTAGAAATTTCTAAGAATTGGTCAGGTATTTCTTGATCGAATTTTAAATTGCCACATAAATTTATTTTCTTTCTAGGAACTAGGTGTCTAAATCTTTTTTGGTCGGTTTTATATTGAGCAATGATTAAATCTATATCTGAAATAGATTCGGATATAACATCTTTAAATCTAAGGTATTTTTTAAGAGATCTTTCGGAAAGCCTAGCATTAACCAAGGAAACAAATATTTCTTTTTTCTTACAAATCGCTACAAGGTTTGGCCATATTTCCGTTTCCAATAAGATCAAAGCTCTTGGATTCCATATTTTCAGAAATCTGTTTAAAAAAATTGGTAAATCTATAGGAAGATATTGATGTTTTATTCTGGAACCTAATTTATCAATTAATATTTTTGATCCTGTCGGGGTAGTTGTGGTGACCAGTATTTCAACCTCTTCATATTTCTTTAAGATTCTTCTTATTAAAGGTATCGAGGCATTAACTTCGCCAACTGAAACTGCATGAATCCAAAGAACTTTTTTCTCTCCCGCAGGTTTTAACTTACCAAAGCCTATTCTTTCATTCCATCTATATAAATAATCTGGATTCTTAAGGCCTTTTACCAATAAACGGAAAAAATATAAAGGAAGTATCAAAAAGTAAATAAAAGTATAAATAAGCCTATACATGGCGCTATGCTAACATATGACTTTATTAGCTAAAGATAAACCTTATGATAATTGTTACAGGCAGTAATGGCTTTATTGGATCTAATCTAATAAAAGGCCTCAATTCAATGGGTATAAATAACATACTTGCTGTTGATGATCATGAAAATTTCCCTCCAAGTGAGAACTTATCTAATTGTGAATTTAAAGATCTCGTTAAAATTGAAGATATAGATAAACTCTTAAGAAAGTATCCAAATAAAGATATAAGTCATATCTTTCATCAAGGTGCCTGCTCAGACACTATGGAGAAAGATATCAATTATATGCTTAAAAATAATTATCTTTTTTCTAAAGATCTGCTTACTTTAGCCTTAGAAAAGAATATAAATTTTATTTACGCTTCTTCTGCATCTGTATATGGAGATGGAAAAATATTTGAAGAAGACAAGAAATATGAAAAACCTATAAATTTATACGCATATTCCAAATTTATATTTGATCAATATGTTCGAGAATTAATGAATAAAAATGACTCTCAGATAGTAGGTTTGCGTTATTTCAATGTCTATGGACCCAATGAACAACACAAAGGAAGAATGGCCAGTGTAGCCTTTCATCTACATCAACAACTGAAAGAATCAAAATCTATAAAACTCTTTGAAGGTTCTGATGGTTATGAAGATGGAGAGCAAAAAAGAGATTTCATCCATGTAGATGATGTCGTTAAAGTTAATCTATGGTTTATGAAAAATGAAGTTTCAGGAATCTTTAATGTTGGAACTGGTTTAAGCCAAAGCTTTAATGATGTTGCTAATGCCGTAATTAAGTGGAATAAAAAAGGAAAAATTGAATACATTCCTTTTCCTGAGGAGCTCATCGGCTCTTATCAAAGCTATACTCAAGCTAATATAGATCAGCTCAGAAATGCTGGTTATAAAGATGAATTCTTAACTGTAGAAGAAGGAGTGTCTTCTTATTTAAGCACTCTTCAGGATTGGCCTTCTAATGATTGATAAGAAATCACCCCCAAATCATCCATCAAAGTTTAGCCTTGAACTGCTTAACCCTAAATATATTTTAGGGTGGGTTGGAGTAGCCTTGTTATATTTTGTCAGTTTAATGCCTTTTAGACTGCAAATAGCAATAGGTAGGGCTATAGGAAAATTTCTATATATTTTAGGCCCAAAAAGGAGAGAAATTGCAAGAGTTAATTTAGAAATGTGCTTTCCAGAGAAGGATCATGATGAGATTGAAAAAATTCTAAAAGAAAATTTAATAAACACTGGAATTGGAATTATTGAGATGGGTATAGCATGGTGGTCGTCTGATAGAAAAATAGATGATTTAACAATTCACTATAAAAATAAAGAAATTCTTGAAAGCGACGAAGGGATATTAGTACTTGCTAAACACACTACTCATGTAGAAATAGATGTAAGACTTATGTCTAGAGGACTAAAGATGGGAGGAATGTATAGACCTCAAAAGAACAAGATTATTAATCACATTATGATCAACTCTAGAAATAAATATATTGAAGGTGCATTTCATCATAAACAAGCTAGCCAAACTTTAGATTATGTAAGAATTGGAAAAAAAATGATTTATGCAGCCGACCAAGATTTTGGGTCTAAATACTCAATTTTTGTACCTTTTTTTACAGAAAATGCTTCAACGATAACTATACCTCATGGGATATCGCAAGAAGGATTCAAGGTAGTTTTAATTAAAATAAACAGAAAGAAGAATGGTTATGAAGTTGAAGCAAAAGAAATAGAACCTAAAGAAGACCAATTAGAATTTCTAACTAACATGAATAAAACTTATACAGATTCTATAATCGAAAGCCCAGAACAGTTTTTGTGGGTTCATAGAAGGTTTAAAACTAGACCTGATGGGAGTGATGTTTATCCTAAATGGAAAAGCAGAGAAAAAAGGAGACAAAACGAAAGAAGAAGTTCTTAGTTTTTCTTGAGTATCTTAATTAGATTACTAGTTGAAAGCCCTTTGACGAATTTAATTCTCTCAACTTTACCTCCTGTCTTTTTAACAAAATCAGAACCTACGATCTGATTTATTTTATAGTCCTCACCTTTTACTAAGACATCTGGAACTAGTTTCTTAATTAGATCTAGTGGAGTATCTTCAGAAAAAGGTATTACCATATCTACGCATTGTAGAGAGGAGAGTACTTCGATTCTATTTTCCAGATTATTAACAGGTCTACCCTTTCCTTTAAGTCTTGAAACAGACTTATCATCATTTATACCGACTATTAGCAAGTCACCTTTGCTTCTTGCCTCTTTTAAATAAGAAACATGTCCTGCATGTAAGATATCGAAGCAACCGTTTGTAAAAACTACTTTCTTTTTTTCTTTCTTAGCGCGCTGAATAGCTTTTACAGAAATATTGACATCTAAAGTACTTGATCCCGTTAAAAATGGAATTATTTCATCTAAAGAAAAGGATGAAGTTCCTAGTTTGCTTACAACCACTCCGGCAGTAATATTTGACAGTTCAACAGATTGATTCAAGTCAATTTTAGAAGCAACCCCGCTTGCTATAGTTGCTATCACAGTATCGCCTGCTCCAGAAACATCAAATACATCAATTGTTTGTGCAGGGTAATGAGATTTAATAATATTCTGGTTATTATTCTTACTAAATAAGGTCATTCCCTCAGGGCCTCTAGTTATCAATAAAGCTGAAAGAGATAGTTTCTTAATTAGTAACTTAGATTTCTTTTCAAGCTCAGCTTCAGAGTTAAAACCACCAACTGCTTTTGAGAATTCTTCTAGATTTGGAGTTATTATGAAGGCGCCCTTATATTTTGAAAAATCATCTCCTTTTGGGTCAACTATTACTGGTACTTTTTTCTTATTCGATAAAGATATTAACTCTTGAACATTAAAAAGAGTGCCCTTGCCATAATCAGAAATAACAAGGGACGAAAATTTAGCTATTTCTTTCTTGAAATTTTCTTTTGTTTTAATCCAATCTTTATTTGTAAATTGATCCTCTCTGTCAATCCTAAGTAACTGCTGATTTCCAGCCAAGATTCTCTGTTTTGTTATGCTACTAAGATTAGATTTAACTAAAGAATTAGAAATCTTATTTTCTTTTAAAAGGTCCTTTATTTCTTCACCTGATAAATCTTTGCCTACTACTCCCAAAAGTTTAACTTTTGAACCAAGAGAGGATATATTTAAAGCCACATTTGCTGCTCCACCTAGTCTAGATTCCTCTCCTAAAGGTGTAAGTACTGGGACTGGGGATTCTGGAGAAAGCCTTTCTGCCTTGCCTTCTAGGTATTTATCAAGCATTACGTCCCCTACAACAAGAACTTTTCCCTTCTTTAATTTATTTAAGAGTGCTGACATTGTTTTATTTACTCATGAATTCATATACACGGTCAATTATCTCATCAGATAATTCCATTGGAAGGAAGTGAGAAGAATCAGGGTACTCTAATATTTCCCAACTTGATCCTAACCTTCCAAGAGCTTTTCTAGCTTCTTTAGGGCATGTACTTCCAAGACCTCCACAAAGAGCTATTCCTTTCCCTTTAAAGCCTCTTAATGATCGCCAAGTATCCATATCTGAAACTTTGAAGGTTTTACTCTCCCATTCTGGTTTACAAGAAAGCTTAACTCCTTCATTTGTTTTTCTAAATCCACCCATTACATAATTTCTGACCCACTCTTCTCCCCAACTAGTAAAAGCCCCCCTTCCTTGGTAAGAAGAGATTGCATGCTCAAAACTTTCAAACCTAGCTCTCCTCCTAGCAGCAGCTTCTACTAGCGGAATCTTTCTATGTAAATTTAGTTTAGTAAGAAATCTAAATCTTAATGCACGAATTGGACTATAAAGAACTGGTTCTAATAGGACTATTGCTCGAGTTTGTTGTTGCCTAAGATAAGCTGATTTAGCTGCTACAACCCCACCCATAGAATGACCTGATAGTATTATTTTTGTATTAAATGTGTCTATAAATTCTAATGAATCCTCCACATAACACTCCCAAGAATTGAGATCTTTATAATCAGCATAGGCTGTTGATAATCCATGACCTCTTTGATCAAGAGCTACAACATTGATTAACTTATTGTTTTTTTTAAAGAATTTTTCTAAAAGAATCTTATAAGTTTCTGCATTAAACCCAGTAGCATGATAAAAAATTAAAGTTGTATCTGCTTTAGAACTCTCTAAAGACAAATAAGAAAAAACTTCTCCTTTTTTGTTTATGAATTCTTTTCTTTGCATAAATGTTGTGGGATGGTCTCATATTTTTGATAGCATTTCATTGAAAATGAAACTTCCAATAGACATAAATCAGATTAAAGGCTTTATTCATCCTGAAGAAGGAAAAAGCCTATATGAACTAGCTTTGAAACATTGTACAAATGAACCTTGTCTAGAAATAGGAAGCTATTGTGGGAAATCATCAGTTTATTTAGGTACGGCACTAAAGATCAATAATCAAATTTTATATTCAATTGATCATCACAAGGGATCAGAAGAGCAGCAACCTGGAGAAGAATACTTCGATCCTGATCTTTTAAATAAGAGCGGTGATGGAATTGATACCTATCCTTTCTTTTTGGATACAATAAATAAATCTGGATTAGAAGACACCATTAAACCTATTGTTGGTACATCAATAGAAACAGCCAAAAGTTGGACTAAAAAACTTAGTTTAGTTTTCATAGATGGAGGGCATAGCGAAGAATCTGCACAAAATGATTATAAGCACTGGAAAAATTTCATCATACAAGGCGGTTTACTTTTGATACATGATGTTTTCCCAAACCCAAAAGACGGAGGTAGACCTCCTTACAATATTTACCAAAAAGCTCTAAAGAGCAAAGAGTTTAAAGAAATTTTCTTTATTCAATCTTTAGCTGTATTAAAGAAATTATAGAGACCAGTCTTTCAAAAAGATTTCAGACCCTTTAGAAAACTTATATATAGAATCTGCAGCTAAAATAACTGCCCCGCAAGTCCAAGTTGGTTTTTCTTCAGGCCAAAATGCTTTGTCTGGATATACATAGCCTGTCCAATAAACATTATCTTTATCTTTCCATTGATCTAACCAACTAAAAAGTTCTATGGCCAAATTAGCTTCACCTAAATTCATTAATGCCATGACCAATTCAGAACTCTCAGCTATTGTCACCCATGGCTCTTCTTCTACACATTTACAACCTAATCCTTCAACAACAAAATCTTTCCACTTACTCTCCAATCTGCTCTGTCCTTCTTTATCCTTATAGAGTCCGCAAAGTATTGGATAATACCAATCCATGCTGTATCTGCTTCTATCTTTTGTTCTATCAAACCTCATAGGGCAATTTTTAATGGATTCTTTAATGCCTTTTTTTAAATCAGATATCTCCTCATAATTCACATCAAAAGTTTTAAAAATAGCCTCTGCGCACTCAAGACTTTTGTAAATAGAGCTGCAACCTGTAATTAATGAATCGTCCATAGGAGCGCCATATTCATCAACAGCCCAAAGAATGTCACCATGCTTAGATTGAAGATCTGCTATAAAACTTATTGACTTAGAAAGAGTATTTAAACAATCTTCCAAAAAAACCTTATCTTCTGTTATCAAATAGTAATGCCAGATTCCTGTTGCAAAATAGGCTGCAAAATTTGTCTCTTGCTTACGGTCAATGGGAAGCTCAAATTTAAATTCGGAGAACCAGCCTCCTTGTGGTGTCTGATTTTTAATTAGCCACTTATAAGCCTTTTTGGCATCTTCGAATTTATCAAAAACTGTTAACGCCATGGCTGCTTCTATATGATCCCAGGGATCAAATTTTCCTGAAGAATCCCAAAGAATCATCCCATTCTCCATTTGGTTAGAAGAGATATAATTAAGTGAATCTAAATAGTGATCCTTTTTATCTATTTTCTTATTCATTTTTTTGTGAAATACATAACCAAACTCTTCCCAATAAAAGGCTGTAAAAGCTTTTCTAATATTCTTGTAATCAAAGGCTGTTTCATTAAATCCCAAACCAAGAACTGGTGATATTTTCTCAATACAAAT
>Ga0208261_1000361_pt1 | contig 18621 bp, 18 predicted proteins | sample Knorr_S7_td_DCM__FD_185595 | JGI IMG/M metagenome (GOLD analysis project Ga0208261, IMG submission 185595) | Marine microbial communities from Southern Atlantic Ocean transect - Knorr_S7_td_DCM_ad_131m_LV_B (SPAdes) (version 3) | ecosystem: Environmental > Aquatic > Marine > Oceanic | place...
TATTTAATAGTTTTTTAAATTGCTCTTCTACATTCATATTAATTTTCAAAAAATATTTTTAGCGCTTCAACTGCATGGTGGTAATTAACCTTAGCAGAGTTTTCACTTATATTCATTATTTTAGCTATTTCTTTGTAGGGTAAGTTTTCGGTAGTTCTCATCGTCACAACCATACGTTGTATTTTTGGAAGTCGCGCGATCGCATTCCAAAGCTCTTTACGTTTCCATTTATCTTCATTTGTTGTGTCGATATATTCAGGTTCTGAAATTTGGTCCAAATGAAGCATATTCTTCCATTTATTTCGTCTTAGATATGTATTGGACATGTTGATATTAGCTCGATATAAATAGGTTTTAAATTCTGATTCAAAACGAAATTTTTTAAGTGCTTTATACATCTTTATGAAAACATCCTGAGCCAAATCCTCAGCCTCTTCTTTAGAGTTGGTAAATTTCGTGAAAAATCCATAAGTGCTTGATAAATAACGATCTACTAGCTCATTAAAAGCGGCTTCTTTTCCCTCTTGAAATTCTTTTATTAGCTCGTTGTCTGTTCGCATGCATCTTCTTATTAGACTAAATTATAATGAAAAAGTTAAAAAAAAAGCTGAAGTATAAAATACTTCAGCTTTTTAATCTTTTTTTGATAGCGCTTAATTATCTTTTTGTAGAACCGCCTTTATCATCTGAATCTCCCCAGCGTCCATCTTTTCTACCATCACAATGCTTTGAAAACATCATCGCGAGCGACATGTGAACTTTAATGGTTTCAAGCTGCTTGTCATCAAATAACGCTTCTAGGTTTGTATTGCGCTCTAGCATCAATGCTTTAATTTTCTCACCAAGCTGAGCTCTATCTACATCCGCGCCAGAATTCTTTGCTGCTTCCATTAAAGCCTCAACGGCATCCTTATGCTGCTGATTAACTACGATTAAACTGGCTTCTTGCTCAGAAGTCATATTTAGAGCAGTCACCATCGCATCATACTCTGCATTTTTTTCCGCTTCCATCTTGTCTTTCATTTCAGCATAAATAGCATCAAGCTGATCTTTTTGATCATCAGTTAGTAGAGACTCTACTTCTGTTTTCATAGCTAGTTCTAGAGCTTCAAGTTCTGCTTTGCCAGTAGCTTCATCCATTGAGCCATCTTTCATTTGACCCCATACAGCTTCCATTTGCTCCCTGTAGGAGTCTAGAATGCCTTTTAGAGTTTCTTGTTGATCAGCATCAAGAACAGTAAATAATAGGCGAAAATCCATACCGCCCTTATCACCTTTGGGCCCATGATGTTTGTCTTTTTCTGGTGAATGTAAATACGGTACTGCATTATCATCCATCCAAGCGAAAAGCCTATCTTTCTCATCTTGAGTAAGCTTGTCTTGCATTTCAGCTGCTACTTTCCAAAGGAATCCAGGATCCATGCGATGCCTACCGCGCTTTCCATGACGGCTTAGGGCATCCTTGAAGGCATCATCAGAAGATTTACTGAGGCCAATATCTGCATTCAAACCTTCAGATAGAGCCAACAGTTCAGGATCATCTAAGGTAACTTCATTTTCATTCAGACTTTCACAGCCAGTGTACATCAATAATGTTAATGCGGTTAATAATGATAAATTTTTCATGCGCCTTCCTTAATTTTTACTACTTCATCTTCCTGTGCTGGTATCACTTTATATACGGTTTCTGATCCGCCACTTGCAGGATGATAACGTCTTACTTTTTTAATATTTTCAAATTCTGAGTGTCTTGTGCATTTTTTTGTTATCATGGTATTATTTTTTTGATAAAAAATTTCACTATAATCGTCATCTTCATAATGGTGAAGTCCAAGCTTGGTATCTACAATATTTCCACCAAAAATAAAGAGCGATGCGCTTAACATAGTTTCTAAAATTGCGTTACACATAATTATACACTCCTTTTAATTGTTTGTATTCTTCATACTAGTATTTAGACGATTATGATTAAAGAAAGTTTCATAATTTTTATTCTAAATACCTATATGCTGTTCTAAACAATATATAATAAACTAAAGTTAAATAGAAATTGAAGAAAAAAAAAGGCTGATCAAATGATACCGATCAGCCTTTTAATAATAGGATTAACCTTTGCTCCGACTGCCTTTTTTGCCTTTTCTACTTTTTTTACCTTTTCTGGCTTTATCTCCTTTAGATGAGCGGTGTTTTTTCATTCTCATTTCAAGGGCTTTACGAATCTTAATGATATCTAATTGTTGATCATTAAAGATTGCGGTTAGTTTTTCATTTTTTGTAGTAAAGACTAATTTTAAAGAAGCTCGTAATGTTTCACGGTCGATATCACCATTCTTGGCTTGCTCAAAAAGTGCGCTTGTAGCATCCTTTGCTTCTTGATTTGCGGCATCATATGCTGAAACCTGATCTTCGGTCATACCGAGAGCCTCAACCATTACAGCCTTGGATGAATCGCGATATGCTTGGCGCTTAGCATCGCGATCTACTTTATTTTGTTCTAGCTGCGCTTTTTGATCATCGGTTAAAAGTGCATCAACTTCCGCTCGCAGGGCATCTTTAAGGGCTTTCATTTGCTCTTTTGCATCTTCCTTTGAGAGTGAGCCATCTTTTACCTGATCTCTTAACGATTTAAATTTTTCTTTGTAAGCTGCCATCATAGCTTTATACAAATCTTTTTGATCATCAGTGAGTATGTTAAATAAATCTCGGGATTGGCTTTTTCCTTTTTTACCTGATTTGCTCTTCTTCCCCTTAGATCCTCCAAACAGTGGAATATCTTTCTCATCCATTTTTTCAAAAAGGACTGCTTTTTCTTCATCGGTTAGCTGATCAGACATTTCAGCTGCGACTTTCCAGAGGAAACCAGGCTCACGATGTTTACCGCCTTTACCATGGCGATTGAGAGATCTGTTCATGGCATCTGTAGAGGATTTGCTCAATCCTAAGTCATAAGTTAATTCAGAGGACAGTTCCTGCAATTCAGCACTGTCAAGATTTGAGGATTCGCTACGCATAGAGTTTTCACAACCAGTGATAACTAATAACATCGAAGCGATTGGCAAGATGAATTTATTCATAATATTAATCCTTATAATTTATTTGTTGTTGTGTCTCTACAGTATTAGATGCGTTAAATTTACAAAAGTTAAAATTTTATTTATGAAGTTTTAGTTTTCTTCTTTTTCTTCATTTCTTCAAGCGCATCACTTTTAGTTACTTTATAAAGACTGTTTTGTAAACCATTAGGTCCGTAACTTATTATTTTTTTAACATCTTCCACTTCAGAGTGTCTAGTGCAATTCTTAGAAATTGAGGCATTATTCCTTAGATGAAAAATATCTTTATAATCATCATCGCTATAATGATGTAATTTTAAATTAGTACTTACGATATTGCCACCAGTAACGAAAAGTGATATGCTAAATAGTGTATTTATTATAGTTGTAATCATTTTTTATCTCGTCTCTAAAACTTTAAGGCTTTCATAATTTACTTATTATATATAATAGAGATGATTTTTTAATTTTAGTTAAGGTTTATTTTTTTGTGTATTCTGAAACTGTGCACGAAGCATCGTACCATGTATTGCCTGCATTATTACAACTTGATTCACTGGATTGGCTAGTTTCATTTCCATCATTATCCTCGCAATAAGCATCTTGTTTGTCATCATAGCTCAACGTATTCCCTTCAACCTTAAAAGGAATGCATTCTCCTCCAACGCAAAATTCATTTTTTCCTTCAGACCAAGAAAATTGGCCACTTTCGCTCATTCCAAGCACATTTACACTAATAGTTCCTGATCCACCCGCCTTAAACTCTAAAGATCCTGTCATTCCAAATGCTTGTGCAAGCGCCCAACCTGTATTATCTATAGCCCCTGAGCAATTAGCAGCATTTTCGTATTCACCCATATTTGAAAGATTCCATGTGCCTACAAGGTTAGAATTGCTGGCGTTTTCATTTTCATCCTCACAAGAAAATAAGAGTAGAGCGAATGAAAGAATTAAAATACGTTTCATTGATATTCCTTAATTATAAATTAAAATTTTAATTGTTAGTATAAATTAGAGGTATTTCATAATTACAAAAATAGTTTTATTAAAAAATAATGTTAGTTGTTTTTTTGAAGGAACCTGCGCACTAATTTCAAATATTATAAATATCATAAAAGGAAAAAAAATGGCATTACCAGTATTATATGAAATCGCAAAAGACTACAAAGATGCTCTAGAAGAATTATCCGATCTAGAAGATGAAGCTGTGCTGGATACGCTGGAGGGCTTAAAAGGCACACTTGAGGCAAAGTCTGAGAATATTATTAAATACACTCAAAATCTGAACGGCACCATAAAAGCCATGAAAGAGGCAGAAAAAAACATGGCTGAGCGAAGAAAAAGATTAGAAAAAAAGACTGAAAACATCAAAAAATATGTCAAGAGCGTGATGGAGGAAAATCAAATAACAAAGATTGAGACAGTCAATTTTGATTTGACCATTAAAAAAAATCCCCCTAAAGCGGTAATTGAAGATGAAGAAATGATCCCGGAATCATTTATTGAGCAACACATGACAGAGAAAATAAATGTCAAAAAAATCAAAGATGAGCTTAAAAAAGGGCAGAACGTTCAAGGCGCAAGGCTAATTCAAGAGACACGTTTGGATATTAAATAATCTATTTTAAAGGTATTTTATGAAAAAACTATTCTTATTCTTAATCGTATCAGGCATGATATTGTCGGATTCAATTTCAAGCAAAACTAAAGATATGAAAAAGCTATCTGGGTACTTCAATATGTATTGGGATAGTTCTTCTGGCAAACTTTGGCTAGAAATAGATGATTTTGATAAGGAATTCCTCTATGTGAATTCGCTCACTGCTGGCATTGGATCAAATGACATTGGCCTTGATAGAGGTCAGCTGGGCAATGAAAGGATTGTATTTTTTAAGCGGATCGGACCAAAAGTGTTGATGATACAACCAAATTATACCTACCGAGCCTTAACAAAGGATAAAAAAGAAAAACAGTCCGTTGCGGAGGGATTTGCTAAATCAACCTTATGGGGATTTGAGGTCGCTGCGGAAGAATCGGGAAAAGTATTAGTAGATGCTACAGAATTTTTTATGCAGGATGCTCATGGTGTTATCAATAGATTAAAATCTCGAAAAATGGGTAGCTATAAAGTTGATATTTCTCGTTCATCGATATACTTGCCAGGTACCATGAATTTTCCTAAAAATACGAATGTTGAAACAATGTTAACATACACTGGTAATAATCCTGGAAATTATATCAGGCAGGTTACCCCTACTCCAACTGCGATTACTGTACGACTTCATCATTCATTTATACAGCTCCCAGATAAAAATTATTCAACTAGAAAGCATGACCCCAGAGCAGGGTTCTACCCTCTTTATTTTCAAGATTATTCAGCTGATTTAGATGAATCTATTTACACTAGATATATTCAAAGACACCGTCTTGAGAAAGTAAATCCAAGCGCACAAATTAGTAAGGCAAAAAAACCTATCGTTTACTACGTTGATCCAGGTGTCCCTGAGCCAATTCGAACCGCAATGATTGAAAGTGGAAAATGGTGGAATGATGCATTTTTAGCTGCTGGCTACGAAGATGCATTTCAAATTAAAATGCTTCCTGATGGAGCGCATCCTATGGATGTACGGTACAATATGATTCACTGGGTACATCGCGCAACTAGGGGATGGTCTTATGGAGGATGGGTTTCAGATCCTCGCACAGGAGAAATCATCAAAGGTAATGTATCACTTGGCTCCTTACGGCTTCGGCAGGATTATCTAATTGCAACCGGATTGCTAGCGCCTTATGAAGATGAATCAAAAATTCCTAGCGCGATGCGAGAAATTGCACTAGCAAGGATAAAACAGCTTGTAGCGCATGAGATTGGACATACAATTGGAATACAGCACAATTTTCTTGCCAGCTCACTTGGGCGTGCATCGGTCATGGATTATCCTCACCCAACACTCACATTAAATAGTTCTAATGAAATCGAATGGATGGATGCTTATGATAGTGGAATTGGGGATTGGGATAAAATCTCTGTAGCTTATGGTTATCAAGATTTTCCAGATGGCACCGATGAGGATAAAGCTTTAGAAGGAATAATTCAAAATGGCATAAGGCAAGGAATGACTTTTATTACTGATCAAGACGCAAGGCCAATTGGATCAGCGCATCCATCCAGCCACCTTTGGGATAATGGCAAAGATGCGATTGAAGAGCTCAACAATTTAATTCAGATTAGGGAAGTTGCACTGGAAAAATTTGGTGAAAATAATATTCGATACGGTCAGCCTTATAGCGACCTAGGAGATGTTTTAGTCCCTATTTACCTCTTGCATCGCTATCAGATAGAGGCTGCTGCAAAAATTATAGGTGGATTAAACTATAGCTATGCTCTAAGGGGTGATGGGCAACTAATAACGGATATGCTTCAATCAGATCATCAACTTGAATCGCTCGATGCGCTACTTCAAACGATGCAGCCTGAATTTCTTACCCTAAATGAAAGCCTACTTAAGCTAATTCCTCCTCGAGCATCTGGAAGAGGAAAAACTAGAGAATCTTTCCAATCCAAAACAGGGGTTACTTTTGATGGTATCAGCTTGGCCGAAACTGCAGCACATATGACTAGTAAAATGCTATTCAATCATCAAAGGGCCGCCAGGTTAGTTGAATATCACTCTAGAGATAAAAATCAACCGGGCTTAGAAAGAGTTATCGATATAATTTTGAATAATACACTATTTAAAAAGACGCCAAAAGGGCTTGAGGGTGAAATTAAACGAAATGTTGATTTTGTTATTATTGATCATTTAATGAATCTGGCAGCAAATGAAAATGCTTCTCCAGCTGTGCAATCAATAGCGATGTATAAAGTTAATGAATTGAATAAAAAATTTATGCGAAAAAACGCTAAAGGTTCCAGAGCTGTAGCGCATAAAGATATGATCAAAAAGCGCTTGGAAAATTTTATTGAACAACCAGATAGTTTTGAACCAATGGACATCCCAAATGCCCCACCAGGATCACCAATTGGGTTAACTGCTCAATGCTCTCAGGGTAATTAAAAATTATTAATTTGCAGTAACTACCCAGTCAATTATTCCCGAGAAACTATTCAGGCGTATCTTTGATAGTTTGGGCGAATTAGATTTATCATTATTAGTAACTGTAATGTTTGAATTAAGTAGGTAGCTGTAAACTATTGTGTCGTTGAGGCCAAGTATTTCAATAGTTGATGAATCTTGACCTTTGAAATCTGTAACAATCAATGTTGAATGTAAAGATTTATTGCTGGGAACATTGATTGACAAATCAAACGTCTTATCATAATTAAAAACATCACCCCTTAATGAAAAAGAAAAAACATCATTTTTATTTATTATGGCAGGCAAATTTTCCACTAAGCCATGATCAGGGTCTGGCGGGCCCACACATGAAATAAATAGAGAAATAGAAATGATGAATAGTAAATTTTTCAATCTTCAATCTCTTTCTTTGTAGAATCTTGACCAAGTTGAAGTTCATTTATTTTATCCATTGGTTTCTCAAGGGCTCTAAATCGTGGACCTTTTAATTCATCATAATGATTTGTCAAAGCGCTAATTGATTTTCCCATAGCATGTATTTTTTCGGTAAACTGCTCCCATTGTTTTCTAAAAACACCTACTAATTCTTGCATCTCCCCTGCTTTCTGCTCCATGGCAAAGTTAGACACAGCTTGCCTAATCAATGACAAAATCGCATAAAGTGTTATAGGTGAACACAAGAGAACTTTTTTTGAAAGAGAGAAATCGATTAAATCTTTATCTTCTTGATTTAAAAATGCGTATACGCTCTCATTGGGAATAAACATTAATACGTAGTCAACCGTACCTTCTTCGGGATTAATATAGGAACGTTTTTCTATAGCCTTTACATGATTTCGAACATCTTTAATGAAAGCATTCTTTTCTAATTCTTTATCGTTATCATTTGTAGCGCTTAGATAATTTTCATAGTGCACCAATGGAAATTTTACATCCATGTTAATTGTCTTGTCATTTGGAAGCTTAAAAGTAAAATCCGGCCTTCCATCTCCAGTTTGAAGTTGTTTTTCAAAATTTATACCTTCAATTAGACCCATAAAATTCAAAATATCTTCAACCATGCGCTCACCCCACTGACCGCGCTCTTGAGAGCTTGATAAAATACGTGAAAGCTTATTGGTAGTTTCCGCTAGATCACCAATTCCTTTTTGAGAGCTTTTCACATGCCCTTTAAGTTCATTCGTAGATTTATCCAACCCTTCCAATTTTGATTTCATATCTAAAATTGTTTGATCAATTAATTCTTTTTTTTGATTAAGCTGACTATCAGAAGATTTTAATAGTTCAGAAAATTTATTTTCAGCTAATTTTAAAAAGCTATCTAGATTTTGATCAAGGGCCTGCTTGGAGAGATCTCCAAATTCTGCTTTTAGATTTTCACGGTTTTGCTGTACCGAATCATTTGTTTTTCTATTAAAAAACCAGAATCCAAACGCACCAAAAATGCAGCCTGCAGTAAAAATTATGATAGGTATAATGTTCATTTAGCTTCTATTAAATCCAAAACTAAACGAATAACCTCTCCTGATGCTGTTCCGGGATTTTGATAAGCAAGTTTTTTGTCACCCCATGCAGACCCTGCAATGTCAAAATGACACCAGGGTATGCTATCATCTACAAATGCTTTTAAGAATGCACCGCCAGCTATTGTGCCTGCCTGACCTGGAGCTCCTAGGTTTTTAACATCTGCAATTTTTGATTTCACCTGATCTAAATATTCATCCCACAAGGGAAATTCCCATACTTTTTCTCCGGTAGTATCAGAAGAGTTTTTTATTGCAGAAATTAAAGAAGGATCTGTCCCCATAATTCCAGATGCAATATGACCTAATGCGACCACTACTGCTCCGGTAAGAGTTGCAAAATCTAAAATATATTCAGGGTCATAGTGCTTACAGGCATATGAAAGAGCATCTGCCAATATCAATCTACCCTCTGCATCGGTATTTAAGACTTCTATAGTTTTTCCATTGTAAGCTGTGAGAATATCTCCAGGACGGTAGGCTTTATCTCCGCTCATATTTTCTGTTGATGGGACTATTCCAACAATATTGCTTTTAGGCTTGATGATTGATACAGCTTTCATCACACCAAGAACGACTCCAGACCCACACATATCATACTTCATTTCGTCCATTTTAGCAGCAGGCTTGATTGAAATACCACCACTGTCAAATGTCAAGCCTTTCCCTACAAGTACTTTAGGCTTTTGTTTTTTTGGACCATTGAAATATTCTAAAATAATAAATTTTGGCGGCTCATCAGTCCCAGATGCTACCCCTGCCAATGCCCCCATCCCCATTTTAGTAAACTTATCTCTATCAAAGACGGTTACTTTGACATCAGATGAATTGCCAATTTCAATAGCATTATCAGCTAAATGCGATGGGGTTGCAATATTTCCAGGGCGATTTTCAAGATCTCTCGCAAAACAAACCGAGTTGCCTATAATAGCGCCTCGATCAACAGCTTTTTTATTGCCACCTACAATACTAGCATGGCGCAATTCAAATAGATCGTCTTTTTTTGACTTGAATTCATTAAACTGATAGCTACCTAGCACCATTCCTTCAGATGCTGCTTGCGACATAACATTTTCTTTAGCCTCAATTGGTAAAAGAAAAGTGACAGAATCGATTTTATCTACAATGCAAGATTTAGCAACTGCTGCTGCTGAAATTCTTAGAGTCTCAGGGGTTAAATTACCTTTTGGGCCTAATCCATACACATAAGCAACAAAACCTTTTTTACCAACGATACGTGTCACTTCACCTACTTTACCCTTGATCAGATCTGCAGATAAATTATGTGAAATTGCTCTCCCTGATTTCCTATTAACCCCCTGAAGTTGACGATTTAATTGCAAATTATCGTAAATTCCTACTGATACAGATTGGTCATTTGAACTATGCCAATCATTAGATATGTGTTTAATTTTTAAAAGATTTGCCATTTTTTTCCTTATTTTAGAAAAATGTTATATAAAAAGTGGTACTTAAATTAAGATTGTAATCAAAAAAATCAAATAATGTTATAGATAAATCACTTTAATGGAGAAATTATCGTATGAATACAAAAAAAATAAATTTAAATAAAAAATTTAATAAAATTTCTGATTACTGGTCGCCAAAAGTTATTGCTGAGATGAATGACTATCAATTTAAACTTGCCAAAGTTAAGGATGAGTTTATATGGCATAAACATGATAACACAGATGAAACATTTATTGTAATAAATGGAACTCTAACCATAGAGTTCAAAACCGAAACGGTAATGCTTGGTCCCGGTGAAATGATAGTTGTCCCAAAAGGCGTAGAGCATAAGCCTAGGGCTGATCAAGAATGCAATATCATGCTAATTGAACCAAGAGGAGTTACTAATACTGGTGACAGCGAAAGCGAAATGACTGCAGAAAACGATGTATGGGTTTAAACTATTCTTCAATGCCTTCGATCAAACTTTTAACAACAGAAGGATCGGCTAGCGTTGATATATCTCCCAAGTCATCAAACTCATTTTCAGCAATTTTTCTTAATATTCTTCTCATAATTTTCCCTGAACGCGTTTTTGGCAAGCCGGCTGTAAATTGAATTTTGTCAGGTTTGGCATGGGGGCCTATTTCTATAGCTACGCTATTTTTAATTGCTTCTTTTATTGCTAAATCAGTTTCTGTGCCTGTCATCAGCGTTACAAAAGCATAGATACCTTGGCCTTTAATATCATGCGAAAAACCAACCACTGCTGCTTCAGCAACACCGTTAGCTTTTCCTATTGCACCTTCCACTTCAGCTGTACCAATTCGATGCCCTGAAATATTCAATACATCATCCACTCTCCCCGTAATCCAATAATAACCATCTTCATCTCTAAATGCACCATCACCGGTAAAATAATATCCCTCAAATTGTGAAAAGTAAGTTTCTTTAAAGCGCTGATGATCACCATAAACAGTCCTCATTTGACCTGGCCAAGATGATTTAATTGCAAGAAGTCCACCAGTATTATTTTCACTAATTTCATCTCCATCATCAGATAATAGAACTGGTTTAATTCCAAAAAAAGGGAGTGTGGCAGAACCCGGCTTGGTAGGAGTTGCTCCAGGCAGAGGCGAAATCATAATCCCTCCTGTTTCCGTTTGCCACCAAGTATCTACAATAGGGCACTGCTCACTGCCTATCAATTTATAATACCATTCCCATTCAGGTTGCTTAATTGGCTCTCCCACGGTACCCAATAATCTGAGTGATGTTAAATCATGGCTCTTAATCCAATCATCACCTTCCTTCATCAGTGCTCGCAAGGCGGTTGGAGCTGTGTAGAATAAAGTAACTTTATATTTATCAACAACATCCCAAAATCTTCCAAAGTCTGGATAGTTTGGTACACCTTCAAAAATAACAGATGAAGCGCAATTTGAAAGAGGTCCATAGACAATATATGAGTGACCTGTAATCCAACCTATGTCAGCAGTGCACCAATAAATGTCATCACTTTTATAATCAAAAATAGTATTAAAGGTAAAATTTGCATAAAGCAGGTAGCCGCCAGTAGTATGAAGGACTCCCTTTGGTTTTCCAGTTGATCCTGAAGTATAAAGAATAAACAAAGGATCTTCAGCATCCATGCGTTCAGGCTCACAATATAATTCAGCATTTTCAATTTCTTGATGCCACCATAAATCACGTCCGTCTTTCATGTTAACTTCATGCCCTGTTCTTTTAACAACTACTATGTGTTCTATGGACGGCGTCTGCTTTGATGCTGTATCGGCATTAAACTTCATTGGAATATCAAGCTTTGTACCTCTAACACCGGTATCTTGTGTAATCAATAATTTGCATTTAGAATCATTTATTCTATCGCGAAGTGAGTCTGGGCTAAATGCTCCGAATACCACAGAATGGACAGCTCCTATTCGCGCGCAAGCCAACATAGCAATCGGAAGCTCAGGAATCATTTGCATATATAGGCAGACCCTATCACCTTTTGAAACATTTAAATTTTTTAAAACATTCGAAAATTTATTTACCTTAACAAGCAGTTCGTTATATGTATAGCTTTTATTTTCATTATGATCATTTCCTTCCCAAAAAAAAGCAATGCGATCTCCATGCCCATTTTCTATGTGTCGATCTAAGCAATTGTAGCTCACATTTAACTTTCCATTAATAAACCATCTGATTTGAGGCTTAGTAAAATCAACATCGCTTATTTTATCCCATTTTTCGTACCAATCAATACGCTCTGCCTTTTTGCTCCAAAAATTGTCACTATCATTTACTGAAAAAGTATATTCATCTAAATAATCTTCCAGCGATTTGAATTCGGCATTTAAGGAAAGTTTTTGAGGGGGGTCGTATTTCTGTTTATTCATTTTTCTTTTCTGTCTGATTAATTAATGGTTCAGATAAAAGTTTTACATCTTGATTCATTACCCATCCTGCAAAAAAATTCGATGATTGTTTATCGTGCAGATCAATACGTACGCTGCCAAAGAGTCTATTGCCAGCAACTTTGGTTATTACTAGCTGATCTCCCCTACTAAGGAAAAATAATATTTCAGAACCATTTTCTGGGCCTCTACGAAACGGAGTAAGGTCTTTAATAACTGAATATAGCGATGCACCCGGAATTACATCTAAGCGAAAAAGCTGTATCGTTCGATCTGACTGTCCTTCTGGTACATCGATCAATCCTTGCCAAGGAGGATACCTTCCTCCAGTCTCAATCAAAATACTAATCGAATTTTCTTTATCTCTATCTACTGGAATTCTTAATCTTGTGTATCCCATGTTATCAGCCGTTGTTGTTGAAATAAGAACACCAGATTGAAAAGTATTAATTAATGCCTCTGCAACTGGAGAATGATCAGATCCATCGATAATATTTAATTTTATTATATCTGTTTTTGGCAATATTTCAAAGTTACCAAGATCAATTTCTCCGGATGATTTCGAGAATAATCGATATATGGTTTCATATGAACCACCAATTGGTTCTAGGCTAGCTATATTTCCTAGAGTATCAGAATTTAAAATATTTTCAGGAAGAATAACTTGGATGGAGTCTTCAGGAAAAAACATTCGAGAAATATAAATTTCAGAAGGACGATTTCTTGGAAATAAACTTAATCGATAAGCATTGGGTTTAAATTTCCCTAAAGATAATTTAGCAGATATTGTTACTACTTTTGATTCCTTAGTTTTTAAATCTATACTATTTTCCTTTAGTGTATCAGTCACCTGAGAAAAAGAAAAACTAAAAAAAATAATTATAGTTAAGAAATTATTGAATTGTTTTACCATGCGGATGTTTAATATAGTTACCTTTTTCTCCTTTCTTTACAGATACCATCACCAAGGAAGCTACGCAAGCTAATCTGGGATCTGTCTTTCCTCCCTCAGCGTATGCTTTGACTTCAATATGTATAGACGTGGTCCCTGCGGAAACGATTGCAGCGGTAAAGTTTACCCAATCACCTAGATATACTGGCTCTTTAAATTCGACCTGTTCAATAGTGCGAGTTACCGCACCATCAGCTTGGGATCCTTTTAGAAAACGATGAGCCACTTTTGCTGCGGCTAAATCAACCCATGCAATCATTTGTCCACCAAAAAGAGTTCCGACTACATTGATATGGTCTGGCATTACAAATTGAGAATATTTTGCTAAATATTGTGACATTTTGATTCTTCCCGATATTTTTATTGATTAAAAAGTAAAGTCTCTCAAATAAATCCTTGAGAAAAAGTTTATCTTAAGAAAGTTATTAAAATAAGTTTTTTTATTATGATTGCGCAACCCTTTCTCCTTCTTCAACATCTACTTTAGCTAGCATAATTCCACCCAAAATAAATAACATTATTACTGAAAGGATTCCAATCCTTGGGTTTCCTGTTACCAAGCCAATATAACCGACTAAGGGCGGTCCAATAATAGCAGCAAATTTTCCAAACATGTTATAAAATCCAAAAAATTCTGCAGCATTTGATTTTGGAATAATTGTGGAATATAATGAGCGACTTAAAGCCTGGATACCACCCTGAAAGCATGCTATCATAACAGCAATCGCATAAAAGTGCCATTCCTTTGATACGAGTGATGCAAAAATAGAGATTAAGACATAACCAATTATACCGATGAAAATTCCGCGCTTTATTCCTATTTTGGAAGCAAACCAATTGTAGATCAATGTAGCTGGGAAGGCAATGAACTGAACCAACAATAATGCCGTTATCAATGCAGAGGTAGAAAATCCAATGCTGGTGCCATAATCCACTGCCATCCTAATAACAGTATCCACGCCATCGATGTAAAACCAATACGCGATCAAGAATGTGGTTACAACTTTAAATTTTTTAATGGTAGTTATAGTAGATTTTAATTGATTGAATCCTAATTTGATAGAATTGGTGATTCCAATATTTTCTGAAACTGATGGCTCTTTTACAAATACCATAATAGGAATTGAAAAAACTGCCCACCATATAGCTACAGTTAAGAATGACAACTTAATTGCGCTTGCAGCATCTGAAATGCCAAAAAGTTCAGGCTTGAGATACATCAAAACGTTAATTAAGAATAAAATTCCGCCCCCTATGTAACCCAAGGCATAACCAAATGATGAAACAAAGTCTCTTTTTTCTTTTGGAGCTACACTAGGGAGAAGGGAATCATAAAAGATATTTGCAGACATAAAACCAATAGAAGCAGTAACATAAAATACAATTGCAATTATCCACTGACCTTGATTGATTATCGATAAGGTTCCGGTACTAATAATTCCAAGGAAAGCGAAAAATATTAGTAGTCTCTTTTTTACGGACGCTTTATCTGCAATGGCACCAAGAAATGGAGCGAGCGTAGCAACTAGAATTGAGGCAATAGAGTTAGCTAAGCCCAAATACCATGTAGTAACAGTTACTTCTGCCGCTGTAGACCAATATTGTTTAAAAAAAATAGGGAAAAAACCAGCCATAACGGTTGTAGAGAAAGTGCTATTCGCCCAATCATATAGCGACCAGGATAATATTTCTTTTTTATTATTGTATACCATTTTTACTTATATAATTTACCATGCTTGAAGATAAGTACTGATCTGAATCCAAGAGGATAAATTTCCATATGTATGGTAAGTTAATGGATAGGGCATGAACCAGCTTGCTCCAAATTCCAATTCAAATGGAATAGGTCCAATCATTTGAAAAGGATCTAAATTAATTAAGTTAATTTTAACAAATTGAGTAGTTTGCATTTTTTGAGAGTCATAACCGGTCCTTTTAGCCATCCATTGGTCCCATGTTTGATTATTTGAAAAATATTTATCACGACCATTTGCGCTCCAATCAAACCCCGTTGAAAAGAAAACCCTTTTTGGAATAAGCTCTATTTGGGCTTTCATCATTGCGCTAATTTCTGGAGATTTTTTTTGAAATACTGTTCCAATTGCTTTTGCAATTGAATCGGGACCTGCATTTTCTATCCAAAGAAATGAAATGGGTGGATTAATTATATCTTTTTGAAAATTAGAAATACCTACAGACCAGTTTATATTGAATAATCTCCCCCATCCTTTTCTATAAAATTCGCCAAAAACCCGTAGCCTTAGCTCGGTTAAACCCTCACCAATCGGTAATTGTTGAAATTGATCTGGGATACCATTTTTATCCTTACTATTTGGATCGTACTTTTTTAACCTCTCAGCAAATGGAAAAATCATATCCAGCCCTGAATATATAGAGAATCTTTGCTTGCCTCCCCTCCAGGCAGGAACACCGCGAATTAACATATTTATTCCCATTGAAATATCAGATAAGCCTTTGTTTGATTTTGATTTAGGATAATAATAATTAATTAAATCATCGAGCTGAGTGGATGAGGAATCAGAATTCCAATCATGTTTTTCATTAATTTTTTGTATATAAGGGACATTTAAAACGAAAGTTGCTCTATCTGTAAATCCATATTCAATATTTATCCTAGCTTGATTGATAGTGCGCTCAAAAAATTGATTGATCAAATAATTAGTTGTATCAATCTTGTACGAATGTTGTATTCCATTAGATAAGCTTTTAGCTTTCCAATTTCCGGATGTATAACCTTGATTATAGGTTATTCTCCAAACATTTTGAGGAATCGTAAAATGTGTTTGAGCGAATGGTTTTGAAAATAAAAGTGATGCAATAACTAAAGCGAGGTATCTCATTGAAACTTAATAAATAAGAAAACGCTGACGAAATTCGTTGAATTTAATTACGTCTTTTAACCATAGCGGAGGTAGATAATTAGCTGGCTTACCTTGCGCAGCAAAAACGCGTAATTGGCTATGTCCATACAACATATCAATGCGATTAAATTCTGCCCATTTGAATTCTCTTGGATAAAGTTGATTTGCTAGAATAATAATCGATGTTGCAGTCGCTAGTGGATCGTACAAATTTGGATCTATAATTTGAATCTCTACACCACTGCACAGCTCATCAACATACAATGGCGGAGATTGATCTGTTTGTTTCATTCTTGGAATGTATTCAACTGGTAAAATTTTTATCCCTGGCAATTTAAGTTTCGACAATTTGTCAGCAAGATGATAACCAGATAGCCATGGTGCGCCTGCAATCAAATATGGCTTATCTGTTCCTTTGCCATCATTCAAATTTGTTCCTTCTAAGAGGCCAAACCCTGAAAAAGATAAATTAGTTCGAATAGATTTTATCGATGGGTGTGGATTAATCCATGGATGTTCAGATTTATCTAACCAGTAAGACCTTTTCCAGTTGACCATTGGAATAATGGTTAGATTAGCTCTTTTAAGATCTTTTATCCATCCCATTTCATTTGCCATAATTGCTAATTCCCCTATTGTCAATCCGTGCCTGATGGGAACAATATGGTAACCTTCAAATGATTGGAATTTCGATCGAATTATAGGACCATCGACTCGATCACCTCTCAAAGGGTTTGGCCTGTCAAGAATAATTACTGGAAGGCTCCACTCGCTTGCAACCTCTAAAATTTTTGTCATTGTTGAAACGTAAGTTGAAAACCTTACTCCCGTATCTTGTATATCAATCAAAATTAGATCAAGATCTCGAATGGACCAGGCGGGAGGCTTCATATTTCTTCCAAAAACTTCCACAATTCTTGCTCCGTGGTCAGGATCATATTTTTCGCCATCTTTCATTTTGAAACGTTTATCCTGCTGTGTGAAAAGTCCATATTGCGGTGTAAAAATCACTTCAACTTTAACTTTGGAATGATTTTTTAGTATATCTAAAAGATGGTGCCCTTTACGATTAACAGCAGTTTGATTCGTAAAAACACCAACAGATTTATCATACATAGGTTTAAAATCCATCTGTTCAAGCACGTCAAGCCCATAGAACACTGACGGATGAAAGGATAGATCCGGAACTGGCATAACGACGCTATGTTTAAACGATTGACAAAATACAATCGAGGAGTAAAAAAAGAGGATTTTTATAAAATGTGTTGATTTAATTGAAGTGTTCATGGATTAGAATTACATACATATTTTAATTTCTATATTTTCTTAATGTTCTACCTTTAATATCTGTTGCAATAACATATGGCGTTGAATCTATAGCATCTGCTATTGTCTCCATTGTGATAGTATTAATCTTATCAGAACCAAAAATTAAGACTTCATCTCCTAATTCAGGTAAATCATTTTCAAAATTTACCATAAACTGATCCATACAGATTCTACCTGCAATTTTATATTTTTTTCCATTACAACTTACATATCCACTACTATACCAAGATCTGGGAATTCCATCAGCAAAGCCGCATTGAATTACTCCAATATTTGATTTTGATTCAGTTGTATAAACACCTCCATAGCTAATGTGGGTCCCTTTTTTCACGCTTCTTATCTCAACTATTGGAGCCTTGAATTCCATTACTGGTAAGATTGGAATATCCATTGGAACTTCATCTGATGGAAAAGCTCCATAAACAAGCATCCCAACGCGTACTTGATCAAACTCACTTTGATCGATATTAAGGATTGCTCCACTATTTGAAAAATGAACAGTTTTAAATTTCAAATCAAAGGAGTCTGCAATTTTTTTTATTTTTTTAAATTTCGATAACTGGTCAAGGGCATAGGATAAGTCTCCTTCGTCAGCTGTAGCAAAATGTGAATACAGCCCCTGGCAAGATAATTTGGTATTTTTTACAAGCTCAAATACCTCTTGAGCATCCCCTGGATCAAAGCCAAGCCTAGTCATTCCAGTATCAAACTTGAGATGAAAATCAGGCGATTTTCCATTTTTCTTTCTAAATCTCTCTAGCAAATTAATATCCGATAGGCTAGATGCATTGATTGTTAATTTATATTTATTAGATAAGTTCAAAGATGAGTTGCTCATTTTGCTAAATACTAAAATATCTGAGTTTATACCATTTTCCCTTAACTCTACCCCTTCTTCAACAGAAAATACAGCAAAAGAATCGCATCCATGCTT
>Ga0208261_1000362_pt1 | contig 18607 bp, 13 predicted proteins | sample Knorr_S7_td_DCM__FD_185595 | JGI IMG/M metagenome (GOLD analysis project Ga0208261, IMG submission 185595) | Marine microbial communities from Southern Atlantic Ocean transect - Knorr_S7_td_DCM_ad_131m_LV_B (SPAdes) (version 3) | ecosystem: Environmental > Aquatic > Marine > Oceanic | place...
ATACCACCATCCTTTCGTACTCTCCAAAAGTGAACAGCCATGAATATCATTATAATGAATGGTAATCCAATACAATGCAAGACATAAAATCGTAATAAAGCTGCTTCTCCCATAAATCGGCCACCAATTAAGATAAAACGAGCATCACTTGCCATTGTAATAAAATTGATATCACCTATGGCTAACAATGCAGCTCCAGGACCTTCAGATCCTAAAAAGGGAGTAGCACGAGCCATATTTCCTCCAACTGTTATAGCCCATATTGCTAATTGATCCCATGGTAATAAATAACCAGTAAAACTTAATAAAAGTGTCAATAATAGTAGTATTACTCCAACAGCCCAATTGAACTCTCTTGGAGGTTTATATGAACCAGTCATAAATACTCTAAACATATGCAACCAAACTGTGATTACCATTGCGTGAGCACCCCAGCGGTGTAATTCTCGCATTATTCCAAAAGGTACTTGCTCAGCAAGATCAATAATATCTGTATATGCATATTCAATAGTTGGACGATAATAAAACATTAACAGGATTCCAGATATTGTAAGTATAAGAAATATGAAAAAAGATAACCCCCCCATACACCAAGTAAATTTTAATTTCACAGCATGCTTTGGAAGACGAACAGGGTGAAGGTGTAAGAATACTGAATTTAAAACTGACATCATACGTTGACGTCTATTTCGTGGAACACCACCTCCTCGAAAAATTGATTTCCAAACTTGAGATTCTGCTGCTTTTTCTAATAATGTTTTTTCTTTTTCCTGTGACATAACTTTATTTTTTTTATACTGTTAAGAATGCTTCTGGATCAGTCCACTGACCTTTTTCTTGTTGATACTTTTGGGTCTTATCTATAATTATTTCTCCATTATCAGCAAGAACAATACGATATCTTTCAAGAGGTCTAGGCGCTGGGCCTTCAAAGTTAATTCCTGTCATTTTAAATCCGCTTCCATGACAAGGACATTTGAATTTTTTAGAAGTTCCTAACCAATTTGGAGTGCATCCCAAATGAGTACATACAGTAGATAAGGCATAAATGCCTTGATCATTCCGAACTATCCATACACCGTATTTATCTTTCCAATTCGTATTTACTTCACCAATTATATAATCATCTGGAAAACCTGCACGAAAAGTTTGAACAGGCTCAAAAAGAACATTGGGAAATAGAAATCTTAGCAACATTGTAAAAAACCCGCCTGTTGCAGCGACAAAACCTAACCATCCAAAAGATAACCATGAGAAGAAAGACCTTCTATTTAATTCAGCATTATCAGTTGAAGCCTTGCTTAAAGCTGCAGGAGCTTTAGGCTCTGGAGGTTTTGTTACTGTATTTTTCCCATCTGGCATTATATATATCCTATGCTTTATTGCAACACATTACGTGCAGCTTGACGAACTTTCATATTAACATCATTATTCATTAAATCAATTAACACTTCACTGATTTCATTATCTAATATTTTTTCACTAACAGCTATAGCTGCAAGGATAGCTTGGTTCTGCTCTATCTGATCAACATTAGGGAAAGAATCTAAATAATTTCTATCCATAAGATCTAATATTATTCTACGTCCTTTATTATCATTTTGTTTTGCCAAAGAAATAGCCGCATCCCATCTAACATTTGGCTCTAGATCATTTAAAGATTCATATAGAAATGTTCGAGATCTTTCATCATTATAATTTCCAAGTGCTACTGCTAATTGATGCCTGACTCTAGCTGATGGGTGCTCATGTAATTGTAGTAAATTTTCAAGGCTATTCTGATCGCCGATTAAACCCAAAGAAAAGATTGCAGCACTTAAAATTTCTTCATCTTCATTATTTAGCGATTTTTCAAGTATATCAGCATATCTCATATCACCTGTTCTACCCATAGCAAGAGCTAAATAAATCTGAATCCTATTATCTCTTTCATTCTCAGAATATTTATATGTTGAAATCAAATCATTAACAAATCTATCATCTAATGGAATGCTATTAGGATTAGCTAAAATTTTTGATAGTTCAAATGCTCCTTGCCAACGTTTCGTAGATCCTCCAATTTTTACATCTTCTAAATAATCATGAGCAGTGCTAGGCTCTAGAGTAAGGACTCGAACCATAAGAAAAATTAATACACCAAAAATTGCAATTATGAATGGAACAACAAAAAAACTATGTATAATTACTTGAAATACTGATTTTTTTTCTTCGGACATTATTAATCTAAATCTTTTTTATTAATATGATTTATTTTCAAAATATTGTGCCGCGGAAAGGACTTGAACCTTCACGCTCATAAGAGCACCAGATCCTAAATCTGGCGTGTCTACCAATTCCACCACCGCGGCTATAATAAAATTAATATTTATCTAGTCTAGAAATTAATCAAATGTTTAGTGTTTGGCGAAACAAAAAAGGCAGGTTTTACCTGCCTTAAATATTAGAAATTTTTATAGGATTATTTAACAAAAATCATCTTTTTAGATTCGATGAAATTGCCAGATTTTAATTGATATATATAAATGCCAGCACCGGCTCTGTTACCCAAAAAATCTTTACCATCCCATATAATAGTTTTTAATCCAGGTGATTGCGTATCATTGATTAACTGATTAATCTGCCTACCAGACAAATCAAATATAGTTAATGTAGTTTGTGATAGTTCCGGAACATCATATTGAATGACTGTAGTTGGGTTAAAAGGGTTTGGATAATTTTGATATAGCTTATATTGATTTGGTATAGTAAATGAATCTGATATTTCTAAGGCAACACTCAACATAGCATAACCTGTTCCACAAACAGTTACTTCATTAGTATTTTCATCCCTGGCTGTTAGATCACCAAAAAATAAACCTAATTGACCACCAAAATAGTTCTTTCTTTGTACAGTTAACTCAAATATTGGCCCAGATCCCGAAGGAATCTCTGTACCTACAGTGTAACCAAAAATAAAACAATTACCATCCTCATCTTCTCCAGTATTATCTAAAAACAATCCACCAACTTCTGAGAAACGCCCTACGGGATTAACGGAAGTGACAATTAACCCATCAGGCATATCCATTAAAGTCATTTCAAAGACAGAAATTGGAACAATATTGTCAAGGTATACAGGAATACTTCTGCTAGCTGATCCAGACATGGAAAAACTTGTGTCAATTGAGAAGTGAGCCATGGGAGTGCCAACAAATACACTGGAAGAAATCATTTCAGTATACATTGCAATACTATTTGCATCTGCAACAATTTTATCTACTTCAATGGGATAAGAAGCACCCGAAGGAGTATTCGGATCTACATATAAAAATATATCAGCAATATGTCCCATACCAGGCATTATTGGGTTATTTAATGTCAAATCAGTGATGATTACATTGTAATCAGCCCCATCTTGATTCCCTCCAAAATACCAATCTGAAAAATCCATATAACCAGATGGAAGTACAGTTACTCCAGTTACATAATTTGCCTGGCTAGATAATGTAAGCTGGATAGCAGAAACGGGCTGAGTATTACTAATCATTAAAGGAATATCAAATCCATCGCCTGGGCTTGCAACCATATTTGGCATAGCAAGAATTTGCGTTTCAACAGAAACTTCAAAATCCGCATCATCACCAGTCCAATTCATTTCAACACCATTATAATTTTCAATATTTGCAAAAGTAAAATCAAGATCTACAAATGCTGGTTCCATGCTAGCGCCTCTAACAATTACCTTGCAAACTGGATCATTTCCGGATTCTAAAGTTACACTACTTCCATTTGGAAACGCAGAAACGACCATAACCCCATTAGTTTCAGTAACACTTAATGTATAATTCTGAGTACGATCTGTTTGCAGAACAGCTTCTGCAATAATATAATCTGGATCATCAGTAATTTCTATATAGAAAAAGCCTATTTCCGATTCATTATTTATTGAAATCTCTAAGGTATCAGTATAGCCTGATAAAGCAGCACCATCAGAAATGGACAATTCAACCCATTCAACAGGAGTTGCATCTGCAATATTACTTGGACCTGACTCAGTGCCTGCTGGGGAATAATCTGTAGTTACATAATAATAATATGTTACACCATTCATTACTTCTATATCTGTATACTCATTTATATCTGCACCAACACTGGCAATAAGCTGATAATCAGGACTATCAGCAGAACTACGATATAAATTGTAGCCTGATATATCAGGGGTGCTTCTTTGAAAATTATTATTATTAATTGTTTTAATATTATGTGAAAAATCAATTGATCCTGAATTAATATAAAAGGGTGAAGAAATTTCTAATTCATAATCATCAATAGAAAATAATTCTTTTTCGATAGTTGGAGCATTAAGATAGCTATATTGGATAATATTATATCTTCCATCTGAAGTATTAAATGTTACACTTTCAGAAAAATCAAATTCACCTCCACTAGAAAGCTCAGTATCATTAAGCAATATACGGTAATACCCTTCTCCATAAGCACAACAGATACCATCTCCATATTCATCATAAATAGTAAAAACATGAGCACCTGCAGGAATATTTAATTCCCATGTGTATAATGTTGCCATATCAATTAATTCACCTGCAAATATACTAGCTACAACACTATCACCATCAACATGGACTAAATCCCAAGAAGTCTCCCCCGGATAATTATCTGTTAAAATTTCGACAGTAAATGGAACAGTAGGAGGAATTGGACCTTGAGGGGCATTCCAACTTAAAGGAACTTCTGTATCTAAACCAGATACAGCAACTAAATCGTGAGGTTCTTCCATGTAACCTGGGAAAATAGTCACATGGCCTGTATCTAACTCTGAAATCCAATATATACCACCTATGCTATCAGAGACAGTCACCTCATTAAATGTAATTGAAACATTTCCTGCATATGCATTATAATTTACAAGATAACGAATATTCAATACTGGGCCATATCCCGAGGAAACATTATTATTAGATGTACTATACATTAAAATTCTTGTTCCGCTTCCAATATCCGTACTAGAAATAGTATAATTTTCTGTACGGTCTGTTGTCCAAAGACTATCAAGAGATAAATTATCTGGTACATCCAATATATCAAACTGTAAACCACCTACTGTACCATTGTTATCCATACTTACTTGAATGTGAACAGTTTCAGATACATCTCCACTATCAGAATTCATCATCAAAGCGACTACATTACCAATTGAAACCATCCCATTGGAAGTAGAAGCAGTTAATTCTGTTCCAGCGCTATCACTAACAGTTAACTGAGACATTTCAAGGTTAATAACTGCAGAAGGAATGGATGAACCATTAAAGTGAATAATCATAACTGTATCAGAGTTTGTTGGAATAGAGGATGCATTTCCAGCATTAAAAAGTAAAAATCTATATCCACCACTAGAAAGCTCATTCATATCTGCTGAAAAACCTGTTGGGGAACCATATGCACTAACGCTGAAAGGGCTAATAATATCTGGATCAACCATTAAGTCAAATTGCATTCCAGAAACTGCATTATTTGGATTACTAATAATAACTGGCACTTCAATATCTGAAGAGTACCCAGGGTATTCAACATCTCCTAATGTTACAGAAATTTGGGCAGATAAGATCCCAAGAGATACAAAAATAACAAATATAATATTTTTATTAATCATTTTATCAAATTTATAGTTTTGTTTTCTTAACAAATATCCAGTATTTATTGACTATTTACTGAACAATGTGATAATAAGTTCAATCAGGTGCTGAAAATACATACATTACTAAGAATATCCATTGTAATTATTATTTCTTATGATCTATATCACATTCAAAAAAATAAAATTACTTATGCCTGTGTATATCCTCTATTTAAATAATTTTGAAGTTTTTTATATTTAATAATTTCACGCTTTCCACTTGGGCTAATTACCTCCACCTTTTCATTTCTTCCAACTTTTTTATCTGATATTATTGGCTTCCTGGATGCTTGTTGTGGCTGATTTTGGGTTTGATCTTTTTCTTGCGTAGGTGTAAAACCAAGGCCAGTTGAATCCTGGTGCTTCATTTGCATATTTGTCGCTTGCCCCCCCTTTACTTGCGGAGCTTGATCCATTCCTTGTATTTTCGTTCTAAATAATCTCTGTAAAGTAGTTTGAGTTGTAATGGACATCATATCTTTAAACATATAGAATCCTTCTGATTTATACTCTAACAAAGGATTTTTTTGTCCATACGCTCTTAAATTAATACCTTCCCTTAGCTGATCCATAGCATAGAGATGATCTTTCCATTTTTCATCAATGGTCCTTAGCGCAACAAAGCGTTCAAATCCGCGCATTATATCTTCCGGCAATAATGATTCTCTTGCAGAATAAATTTCCATGGCATCATCAACAATTTTATTTTTAAGATTATCAAAATCATTATCTAATTCAAATTCATTATGATCAATATCAATTAATAAAGATGATGAAAAATTCTGCTCAATACTTTCCCAGTCCCATGAATCATAATTATCATCGGATTCATCTCCTAACTCATCATCAACAAAATCATATATTAATTCAGGTATAGTTTCACGAAGATTATCACCTTTTAATGCATTATTTCTTAGATCATAAACCACCTGACGCTGTTGATTCATAACGTCATCATATTCTAATAAATGCTTACGAATACCAAAATTTCTTCCTTCAACTTTTTTCTGAGCATTCTGTATAGCTCGAGTTACCATTTTATGGGTAATCACTTCTCCTTCTTCAATCCCCATACGATCCATTATTGACGCAACTCTTTCAGAATTAAATAAACGCATTAAATCATCTTCTAAGCTTAGGTAGAATTGCGATGAACCGGCATCACCTTGACGCCCAGACCTCCCGCGTAATTGTAAATCAATTCTTCTTGATTCATGACGTTCAGTACCTAATATATGTAATCCTCCTAATTCTTTAATTCCATCTCCTAATTTAATGTCAGTTCCCCTACCTGCCATATTAGTTGCAATGGTAACCGCCCCCTTTTGACCTGCTCGAGCAACAATTTCTGCTTCACTTTTATGCTGTTTAGCATTTAAGACGCTATGTGGAACTCCACGTTGTTTTAACATCCTTGATAGAAGCTCTGAGGAATCCACAGCAACGGTACCTACTAATGTTGGCTGCCCTCTTTTATAGCAATCTGATATCTCATCAATTACAGCGGCATATTTTTCCCGTTTAGTCTTATAAATTAAGTCATCTCTATCATCTCTAATAATTTCACGATGAGTTGGAATTACAACTACATCTAACTCATAGATACTTCCTAATTCTTCGGCTTCAGTCTCAGCTGTTCCTGTCATACCAGCAAGATTATCATACATACGAAAATAATTTTGAATAGTTATTGTTGCTAGAGTTTGTGTTTCTCTTTCAATAGTAACATTTTCCTTTGCTTCTAGAGCTTGGTGAAGTCCGTCACTATACCTTCTACCTGCTAGGATTCTACCTGTGAACTCATCAACGATCTGAACCTTTCCACTTTGGATAACATATTCTACATCTTTATCATATAAGGTATAAGCACGCAGTAATTGACTAATATTATGAATTCGAGAACTTTGCTCAGCATGATCTTGATGGGCTTTCTCTTTTTGCTGTTTATTCTCTAAAGTACTTAAGCTTTTATTCTCATCTATCTTGTGAAGAACTTCACCAAGATCTGGTATAACAAACATTTCTGGATCATTGGGCGCTAAAGATTCACGACCTTTATCTGTAATATCAATAACATGAGTTTTTTCATCAATACTAAAGTACAAATCATCATCAACTTCATGTAATTTTTTATCTCTGATATATTCTGATTCAATATCATGGGCTAATTTTTTCGTGCCTTTTTCCTGAAATATTTTCATCACTTTTGGATGCTTCGGCATCCCTCTATTTGCTTGTAATAATTTTAATCCAGCTTCATCTAACTCTTCATTTTCCATATGATTAGATGCTGCAGAAACCATCTCAGATACAAGCGTGTTTTGCTTTCGTATTAGATTCTGCACCATTGGTTTAAGTTCTTTATAAGTGGTATCAACTGGCGCATCCACTGATCCTGAAATAATCAATGGTGTTCTAGCTTCATCAATTAAAACACTATCGACCTCATCTACTATTACAAACGCATGATCTCTTTGTACCTGATCATCTTTAGATAAAGCCATATTATCTCGTAAATAATCAAAGCCAAATTCATTATTTGTTCCATAAGTTATATCACAATCATAGGATGTCTTTCTTTCTTTATTATCCATAGTATTCAAAATATATCCTACACTTAGACCAAGGTTCTTATAAATTTCACCCATCCATTCCGCATCTCTTTGGGCTAAATAATCATTAACAGTAACTAAATGAGATCCTCTACCTGTAAGGGCATTCAAATAAAGAGGCATAGTAGCCACAAGAGTTTTACCTTCTCCAGTTTTCATCTCAGAAACTTTTCCTTGATGAAGAACAATACCTCCTAAAATCTGAACATCATATGGAATCATTTCCCATTTGATTTCTTGTCCCATGACTCGATAAGTTTTACCCATCATCCTTCTACAAGTTTCTTTGACCATCGCAAAGGCTTCGGGTAAAAGTTCGTTAAGTGTGTCTTGTTCAACTTTTAATACATATTTCTTTGATTCTTCTTTATCAGAGATTTGATCAGTTGCATGATCTTCAGCTTCTTTTCTTTTTTCTAAAATCTTATTCTTAAAGTGCTGTGTTCTATTTATCAACTCTTCATCAGACTTTAATTTCATTGATTCATATATCGTATTAACCTCATCAACAATCGGCAGCAAAGATTTAGTATCACGCTGTGATTTAGTTCCAAATATGTTAGTTAGTATATTTTGCAACATAATTATAAAATTCTATTTCACTACTTTATCAGGATCAATTTTTCTTTTGTAGATTGAATCTAAAACTCCATTGACAAAACTAGAGCTGTCTTCAGTGCTATATACTTTAGCTATTTCAATTGCTTCACTTATTGACACTTTTGGAGGAATATCTTCATTAAAGTAAATTTCGCTAATTGCAATTCGCATAATTAATTGATCTAGCGTAGCTACTCTTTCTAATTTCCAATTATCTAAATTATCAGAAATTAATTCCTCTGCCCAAGTTTTCTTATCAACAATATTATTGTAAAGATCAGAAATATATGATTTAGTCTCCTCATCAAAGCTATTTCTGTCAAATAAATCAGATAGAACTTTAGATTGTTCTTCTCCAGTAAGTTCAAACGCATATAATGCCCCTAAAATACTTTCTCTGGCTAATCTGCGAGGATGCATAATGTTTATCAACTATCTAGAGAAAATAACCAATCAAAATCATCATTTATTTCTTCTCTTTGAATTCCAATTAACAATTTTTTTAACTTCGTTGCATATGGGCCAATATTTCCATCAGAAATAGAATGAACTCCATCTTTATCAGATATTTTACCAACAGGCGTAACTGATACAGCTGTTCCTGTGCAAAAAACCTCATCAGCATTGTATACTTCATTTAGAAGTATATCAGTTTCAATTACATCCAAGCCTAATTTATCTTTAGCTAGTCTCATTACAGAGTCACGTGTTATTCCAGCAAGGATACTACCTCTTAATTTTGGTGTCATTAATTTATTTTCTTTTATAACGAATAAATTTGCAGACCCAACCTCTTCTAAAAATTTGTCTTCCTTTGCATCTAAATAAAGCACTTCATCGTAGCCTTCATTTTTTGCTTCAGCAAGTGGATATAGCGAAGCAGAATAATTACCTATAGCTTTGGCGTTACCAATACCTTTTGGAGCCGCACGATGATATTCTTTATTTATTTTAAGGTGAAGAGGTCGCACCCCTCCCTTAAAATAGGGACCCACTGGTGAAACAAAAACCATAAATGTATACTCTTCAACTGGCTTAACTCCAATTGCTGGCGAAGTTCCCCATACTATTGGTCTTATATATAAGGTTCCTTTATTATAAGGAGGTACATAATCAATATTGTCTAAAACAGTTTTTTTCACAGCATCAATAAAAAAAGACTTATTCATTTCAGGTATACATAATCTTTTGGTAGACACTGCCATGCGATTAGCATTTAAATCTATTCGAAATAAAACTACTCTATTCTTTGCTGTTCTAAATGCTTTGGTTCCTTCAAAACATCCTTGACCATAATTCAATACACCAGCAGCTGGAGAAAGTTCAATTTTTCCATAGGGTATCAGGCTGCCTTTTTGCCAAGTCTCTCCTTGCTTACAAGTTGCCTTAAACATGCTTTTAGTTTCAATTACATCAAAACCAAGGCTATCCCAATCTATTTTTTTCATAATTAGTTTTCCAATAATTCTCTTGCTATTACCATGTTCTGAATTTCGGTAGTCCCTTCATATATCTGTGTAATTTTTGCATCTCTCATTAAACGCTCTACTCCATATTCCTGCATATATCCATATCCTCCAAATATTTGCACACAATCTGTAGCAGAATCCATTGCAGTCTGTGATGAAAAACTTTTTGCCATTGCTGCTTCTTTTGTAAAAGGCTTATGCATATCTTTTAATAATGCAGCATTATGAATTAAATGGCGAGAAGCTTCAATATTTGTTCCCATATTTGCTATCTTTTCTTGAATTGCACCAAAATCTGAAATAGGCTTTCCAAATTGTTTTCTATCTTTTGCATATACCTTTGATTTATCTAAAGCAGCTTGGGCAATTCCTACAGCTTGCGAAGCAATCCCAATTCTTCCCCCATCAAGAGTAGTTAATGCAATCCGATATCCTTCTCCTTCACTATCAATTAAATTCTCTACTGGGATTCGACAATTAGTAAAATGAATTTCACAGGTATCCGATGAGCGAATTCCTAATTTATTCTCTTTTTTACCTAATGAAATCCCATCAATATTTTTTGGAACAATAAATGCAGAGACCCCTTTATGTCCTTTCGATTTATCGGTGAGACTCATAACGATAATTAAGTCTGAATTAATACCATTAGTTACCCAATTTTTTGTTCCATTCAATATATAATGACTACCATCTTTTTCTGCAATCGTTTTCATATTACTTGCATCAGAACCGGACTGAGGCTCACTTAAAGAAAAAGAGCCTAATAAATCGCCTTTTGCCAAACCTTTTAAATATGTTTCATTTTGAAAATCATTTCCATAATTAACTAAAGTTTGACATACCAAACTATTGTTTACAGAAACAATTACACCTGCAGAGGCATCAATCCTTGATATTTCTTCTATAATTAATGAATAACTAATAGTGTCCATACCTGCACCATTCCATTTTTCTGGAACCATAACTCCCATAAAACCCAAGTCTCCCATCATTTTGACTTCTTGATGAGGAAATTTAGCCTTATCATCTCTTTCAATTGCGCCAGGCTCAAGATATTTAATGGCAAAATCTCGCGCTGTATTACGAACTAATTCTTGTTGTTCAGTTAAAATCAATTTACTCTTTCTATAATTAAGGCAGAAGCTTCTCCACCACCAATACATAAAGTAGCCAACCCTACAGATAAATCTTTATGATTCAAAGCATGTATTAGTGTAGTTAATATTCTAGCGCCAGTTGCTCCTATTGGATGCCCTAGCGCTATTGCGCCTCCATTCACATTAATTTTACCATGATCCAAATTATAATCATCCATTACAGACATTACTACTGGGGCAAATGCTTCATTAATTTCCCATAAATCTATATCATTAACTTCCATATTCGCTTTAATTAAGATTTTTTTAATTGCTTTAATCGGAGCTGTAGTAAACCATTTTGGATCATGCGCAGCAGATGATTGATAAAGAATACGTGCAAGTGGATTTAAACCTAATTCCGAGGCTTTATTTTCACTCATTAATAATAAACAAGCAGCCCCATCATTAATTTTTGAAGCATTTGCAGCTGTTATAGATCCATCTTCTTCAAAAGCAGGTGATAATTTATCCATTTTATCAAAATTTACATTTTTAGGTTCTTCGTCTTCTTTAAATATAGTAGTGTTACTTCTATTTTCTACATTTACAGATATGATTTCATTTGTAAACGCACCTGATTTTTGAGCATCAATTGCTCTACGATAAGATTCTTTTGCAAAATCATTTTGATCATTAATACTATAATTTCTTTCTCTTGCACAAATCTCAGCACAATTACCCATGTGAATATCATTATATACATCCCATAATCCATCATTGATCATACTATCAATTAGCCTTCCATTTCCTAGCCTATATCCTGCTCTAGCTTTAGGAAGTATATATGGAGCTTGACTCATATTTTCGAAACCACCAGCTATAATAATATTAGCATCATTTACTTGGATTGCCTGTGCAGCCAGCATTACAGCTTTTAAACCAGAGGCGCACATTTTATTAATTGTTAGGCATTCTATGCTATCAGGCAATCCTGCTCCGATAGTAGCCTGTCGCGCAGGCGCTTGTCCTAAACCAGCAGATAATACATTACCCATTATTACTTCATCAATTAATAAAGGGTCTAACATTGTATCATTTAATATTTCTGAAATGACTAATGACCCTAGTTTAGGAGCAGAGACTACAGATAGACCGCCTTGGAATGATCCTATTGGTGTGCGTCTCGCTGATACTATAACTACATTATGTTTTTTATTCATTAAATATTAAAAACAATGAAGAAATTAATTAGATTTTCTTGAAAAAGATGATTACAAAGATTTAAATATAAAAAAACCACTAAAAATATTTTACATTAATTAACTATAAATGCTAATTATTAAATCTACCATGACGAGTATCTACCAAATTAGTATTGTTATATAATGGTTTCATAGCGTTTAAGTTAATTCTTTGGTTTTATTGATTTATCATAAGCAAGAATAATATCTTTAACCAATTTATGCCTAACAACATCACTTTCTGTTAGATTTACAAAACCAATGCCATCAATACCTTTAAGTATTTTGACTACTTGTATAAGACCAGAATCAGTTTTCATTGGTAAATCAATTTGAGTTATATCACCCGTAATAATTGCTTTTGAATTAACACCCAATCTTGTTAAAAACATTTTCATTTGCATAGGTGTTGCATTTTGCGCTTCATCTAAAATCATAAATGCATTATTTAAGGTTCTACCCCTCATATAGGCTAAAGGAACAATCTCTATAGTTCCATCTGATAATACAATTTTTAATTTTTGTTTTGGCATGATATCACCCAAAGCATCATAAAGGGGAGTAAGGTATGGATCAACTTTTTCTTTTAAATCGCCTGGTAAAAAACCTAGACTTTCACCGGCTTCTACTGCAGGCCGGCATAAAATAATCTTGTCAACTTCGCTATTTTCAAGTGCAGCAATTGCAAATGCAACTGCAATATATGTTTTACCGGTTCCCGCTGGACCTATACTGAGTACTATATCATTATTATTTACAGTATCTATATAGGAATGTTGTCCTTTTGAACGGGCAACTATGGCACCTTTTCTTCCATAATGAATTACTTCTTTAGGAAGTTGATTGGATTGACCATTGTCAATAGACACAATTTCAATTAATTGTTTAACATCTTTTAAATTAATTGAACCTTTTCTTCCTAAAGTTTGTTTCATTTCATGTAAAATCTCTTTTGCAAGATCAATTTTATTTTTTTCACCAGTAATTTTAATATTATCATTTCTAATTACAGTTTTCACCGCAAATGAATCTTCTATAATCCTTAAATGAGAATCTGCTGGGCCAAATAACATTGCCAAGTCTAGCCCCCTAATATCAATTGTCTTATCCATGTTCTAAAAATAAATATTAATTTATGCTTTAAATATTATTAACAATTATTAATTATTACTTTGTATAAATAATTTTAATTAAAAAATACTCATAAATTGAAGAACATTTATATTTTATTCACATTTATATTTTTATCGATTAACTGTAGTTATTTAAACACGCAGTCAAATACGAATAAATTGAATTCAGAATCGCTTATTAATCAAGGAAATGCATACTGGAGTAAGAGAGCTAACCCAAGGAGTGCAAAATTAGCTGTATTATTTTATCAAAAGGCTTTTAATCTAAATCATAAAAATCTAGAATTAGCCGCTTCTCTTAGCAAAGCTTATTATTTCCAAGCTTATTATATTGAATCAGATTTATCTAAAAGAGATACTCTATATTTAAAAGGTTCTAAATCTGCATTAAAAGCTTTTGAAAATTCCGACTTTTATAAATCTTTTTCAGACACTTCATCACTAGAGAATAATAAAAAGAAATTAGAAGCAATTAAAAAAGCTCCTATTGAAACAATTGGTGTTTTATTCTGGTGGGCAACAAATCATGGTAAGTATCTTATCAATAAACCAATTATTGAAAGAATAGAATCGAGAGAGATCCTCGAGTTAGCAATGTATCGTATTTCCACATTAGATGAAGATTATTATTATGGTGGTCCTTCTAGATTTTTTGGAATGTTTTATTCTAGATTACCTGGTGTACCACTTGAAAGAGCAAGAATCAATTTTGATGAATCTTTACTGGATAATCCTAACTATTTTGGAACAAGAGTTTTAAGAGCCCGCTACTATCATACTAAATTAGGTAATCGGGAACAATTCCAAGATGATTTAAAACACGTTATTGAAACAGATCCATCATTATTACCAGATGCTATGCCAGAAAATCTATTTGAACAAGAAAAGGCTAAAGAATTATTAAATAATCAAACTATTCTTTTTGAATGATGTAAAGGGATCTTTATTTAATTAAACTATTCAATAGATTAATTATTTTTTCAAAAGTCCGAATTTGTATCCAATAATATTAATAAATATATCAGCTATCTTATTTTTTGTAGTTTCAATAGCAAATGAAAATGGAATAAATAATTCAAGAATTTCCCATCCTAAAGATAATAAAAAAAATAAGGGCCAATTTTTTTTAAAATATTTTCCATAAATAAACCAAATCATGAAATGGACAATTGAATAATAATTAAACAATGACATATAATTAGTTATGCATCAATATAGATGCATTGAAGCGAAATCATTTTTTAATTTGAATTCCTAGTTCTTTCATTTGAGTTTTTGAAACAGGGCTTGGCGCACCATCCATAAGTGACATGGCCGATGTTGTTTTTGGGAATGCAATAACATCTCTGATATTATTAGTACCAGCTAGCAACATAACTAATCTATCAAATCCAAATGCTATACCACCATGCGGGGGCGTTCCATATTTGAGCGCATCTATAAAAAACCCAAATCTTTCATTGGCTTCTTTACGATCAATACCAAGTATATCAAAAATTACTTTCTGCATATCAGAATTATGAATCCTAACAGAACCACCAGCCACCTCATAGCCATTAATTATTAAATCGTATTGCTTTGATGGTATAGACTCTGGTGAAGATTTTAGTTTCTCTAGGTCATTTGATTTTGGTTGTGTAAAAGGATGTTGTAGCGAATGATAACGTTTCTCTTCTTGGCTATACTCAAACATAGGAAAATCTGTAATCCATACAGGTTTAAAATCATTTGATTTTACATACTCTTCTTTTTTAGCAATTGCAATACGTAGCGCACCTAATGATAATTGCGTTGTTTTTATATCGTCACCAATAATAAAAAGGATATCACCATTATCCATATTAAGCTTTTTTGTTATTTTAGAATGTAAATCATCCGAAAAAAACTTGGAGATACCTCCAGTTAATATTCCATCAGAAAACTTCATCCACGCTAAACCTTTAGCTTTATATCTCTGAACATGTTCTGTATAATGATCAATGTCTTTACGAGAATATTTAGCTCCACCAGGTACAACAATACACATAACGCTTTCAACCGAATGAAAAGCTTTGAATTCACTTTTTTCTGAAAAAGGCTTAAAATCATTTAATAATAAATCATAACGTAAATCTGGGCAATCGGTACCATACTTTGACATGGCATCATTATAAGTCATCTTTGGAAAGGGTTTTATTAAGTCAATATTTTGAACTTTATTAAAAATATATCTCGTTAATTCTTCGCATTTTTTCATTATATCATTTTCATCTACAAAAGACATTTCTATATCTATTTGAGTGAATTCAGGTTGACGATCAGCTCTTAAATCTTCATCTCGAAAACATTTTACAATTTGGAAATATCTATCAAATCCAGAAATCATTAATAGTTGCTTATACATTTGAGGAGACTGTGGTAAGGCATAAAATTTTCCATTGTGTATTCTACTTGGTACTAAATAATCTCGAGCTCCTTCAGGAGTAGATTTCATAAGAACAGGAGTTTCAACTTCAAAAAAATTATTATCTGATAAAAAGGTTCGCACAGCTTGATAAGTATTATGTCTGACTTTTATATTTTCCTGTAATTCATTTGTACGTAATTCAAGAAAACGAAATTTTAGTCGAAGATTTTCCTCAGCACTATTACGATCTGTAATTATAAAAGGTAGAGGATGTGCTTCATTTAAAATCTCATGTTCAGATATAATAACTTCAATTTCACCGGTTGAAATATTTGAATTTTGCGAGTTTTGATCTCTTTCCTGAACGATACCTTTAACAGAAAGGACATCCTCCATAGATAATTTTTTAACTAATTCGAAATCGCCATTAAAATTATCTTGATTATAAACAATCTGAGTCTTTCCATAACGATCTCTTAAATCCACAAAAACAATTTGGCCATGGAAACGAACAGCATTTACCCAACCATTTAAACATACTTTTTCACCAAGATTCCCAGATGTCAATTCTCCACATGTATGTGTTCTTCTATTCATAGCTATTGATAAAAAAAAACCGCCTAAATTTACGGGCGGTTTTTCTATAATTATATCTCAAATTATCTTTTTGCAACTCGTAGTCGATTTAATGCCCTTGTTAAAGAACTTTCCATACGAACTTCATCAACTTCTTCATTATTAATTTTAGTTTTACGTTCATTAGCTCTTTTAAGTGCAGATTCAGCTCTTGAGATGTCAATGTCTGATGATAATTCAATTGTTTCAACTAACAAACAAACTTCATTCTCATTGATTTCTGCAAAGCCACCACTTGTAGAATAAAATTTTGTTTCAGTTTTACTTTGAATCATAATCTCTCCAATATCAAGACTAAAAACGCCATCCTGATGGTTAGCCATTATTCCAAAAGAGCCATCAATACCAGGACAACGAACATAATCAACTTCAATTACATCCAAATTTTGTGTTGGAGTTACTATATCAAGAGTAAAATGAGCCATTAAGCTGCCAGTTTTTTACCCTTTTCAATAGCTTCATCAATAGTGCCTACGTAGGAAAAAGCATTTTCAGAATATTCATCAACATCGCCATTCAAAATAGCCTTAAATCCAGCAATAGTATCATCTAGTTCAACATACCGACCTTCAACATTAGTAAACTGTTCTGCAACAAAAAATGGTTGAGACATAAATCTTTGAATTTTTCGTGCTCTTGATACTGAAAGTTTATCATCATCTGAAAGTTCATCCATACCTAAAATTGCAATGATATCCTGAAGGTCCTTATATTTTTGAAGAATATTTTGAACTTCGCGTGCAGTATTATAATGATTATCTCCTATAACTCTCGGATCTAAAATTCTAGATGTTGATGCTAAGGGGTCAACCGCAGGATATATACCAAGCTCAGCTATTTTTCGTTCCAGAACAGAGGTTGCATCTAGATGTGCAAAAGCTGTAGCAGGCGCTGGATCAGTTAAATCATCTGCTGGAACATAAACAGCTTGTACAGAAGTTATTGATCCTTTTTTTGTAGATGTAATTCTTTCCTGAAGGTCGCCCATCTCAGTACCGAGTGTAGGCTGATAACCAACTGCTGAAGGCATTCTACCTAGTAGCGCAGAAACTTCAGATCCTGCTTGAGTGAATCGAAAAATATTATCTATAAATAATAACACATCTCTTCCTTCATCGTCTCTAAAATATTCAGCCATTGTAAGACCACTTAGAGCTACTCTTAACCTTGCGCCTGGTGGTTCATTCATTTGACCAAAAACCATAGTCGTTTTTTCTATGACTCCTGATTCTGTCATTTCGTTATATAAATCATTTCCTTCTCTGGTCCTTTCTCCTACTCCAGCAAATACAGAATAACCACCATGCTCCGTAGCTATATTTCTAATCAACTCTTGAATTAAAACAGTTTTTCCAACACCTGCGCCACCGAATAGTCCTGTTTTACCTCCTCTTGTATACGGTTCCATCATATCCACAACTTTAATACCAGTAACTAGCATTTCTGTAGAGGTAGATAAATCTTCATGCTTTGGAGCTGAACGATGAATTGGATATTCTTTCTTTGCAGATACCTTACCTTTTCCATCTATAACATTACCCGTCACATCAAACAACCTACCCAATGTTTCAGGGCCGACTGGAACTGAAATTGGTTTGCCAGAATCTTTTACATCGACTCCTCTGACTAGCCCATCCGTAGAATCCATCGCAACTGTACGAACAGTTGATTCTCCTAGATGCTGGGCTACTTCTAAGATTAAATCACCTTCATCCTCCCTTTCAACATGTAATGCATTCATTATTTCAGGTAAATTACCATCTTCAAAAGTGAC
>Ga0208261_1000364_pt1 | contig 18432 bp, 18 predicted proteins | sample Knorr_S7_td_DCM__FD_185595 | JGI IMG/M metagenome (GOLD analysis project Ga0208261, IMG submission 185595) | Marine microbial communities from Southern Atlantic Ocean transect - Knorr_S7_td_DCM_ad_131m_LV_B (SPAdes) (version 3) | ecosystem: Environmental > Aquatic > Marine > Oceanic | place...
ATCACTTTATCAACAGAGACTTCACCAAAATGCAGGGTCTTCATACAAATAGTGTAGTGTAATTATTTAGCAGGCTTAACTTTATTTATAAAAAATACTAAAGATTCTTCGAAACCAATCTTGCCTTCTTTTACAAACAAGACAAAAGATCAAGGCAGCAAATCCAGCGAGTATCCCGTCCATGCCAGCTGCATTGGCAAGGGCTTCTACATTTTTTCTTACTGGCTGAATCCATGAAATAGATTTGGCAGTTTGGTTCTCAAGATTACTAATGTTTTCAAGCTCTGAATCGATGGATGCCTCAAGAGCTGAAATACTCTCTTGTAGATTATTGCTTACTGATTGTTCTCTTTGAAGGCTAATTGCCGCTAAAGCAATTTGACTTTGTAGATCTTGGATGATCGCTGAATCTAATTCAGTATCAAGGCCTGCCAATCTGCCATTGAGCTGATTGACTAAATTATTGATTGATTCAATATTGGTTCGGCTTTGAGATACTGCTTCAATTGCACTCCTCAAATCTGACTGATAAAGAGTAATAGCCTCTCTGGATTTATTCAAAGGTTCAATTGGGGCTTCCTTTGGTGTGATAAAGGCAAGAAATGTAAAGATGGACGCAAACAGAATTACTAAATCTGTAACTTTGGTCAGACTATCTTTGAAAGAATTGAGCATATCTCTTATTTGAGAAGAAAAAGGGCTCTTTTGCAAGAGCCCTTTTCTATTGCTTTTAAAATTTTAAAAACTTAAAAAGCTTGTTTCTCATTTACATACCGCGTGAGCCGTACATTCCTGAGAGAATAGCAAGAACAATGATACCTACTACACCGTTGTCACCTAGCGTATTGATCAAATCGATCAAATTGCCAAGTACAGCGCCGACAAATGGTACATCCATACCAAATACTACGCCTGCAGCAACACCAAGTGCTACTAAAGCGACAGCGATATCAGTTAGTTCTCCTATCCAACCCTTGATTTTATTCATGATAAAATCCTCCCCTAATTAAGGTTAACTTTAATGTTCCTATATCAAACGACATGTTTAAAAAAGAACATTTTAAATCTAGTCAGATTTGATGAAATAGGTCAAAATTTGCATGATATTTGTTTTTATACAACATATTAGCCTCCTTTTGGATTGGTTTGTATTGCTAGGTTTCAGCCAGTCTTTACAAATGCATCGAGTTTAAATAAAATTTTTTTATTGTCTTATGTTATTGATATAAATGACTTTATTATTTTTTTTTAAAAATATTTTCGATTTTAAGGTATCAGGCGATTAATTTGCGTAAATTAGACTGATTCTAAAAGAAATATTGTCTTTCGTGGGATTATTTTATGGTGGCCAGAGGTGGAATCGAACCACCGACACGCGGATTTTCAGTCCGCTGCTCTACCTACTGAGCTATCTGGCCACGGTTGGCATATTCTATAGAAAAATAATCATAATTGTGAAGAATTTATTGTGTCGGAGGGATATATTCCTTTGGCTTTTCAGAAGTGCCCTCAAACAAAAATTTAATCATCTCATTTTGTAGATAAGCCCTTGCTGAGGGGTCAACCATTGATAGTCTGTTTTCATTGATCAGCATGGTTTGATGTTGCAGCCATAATTCCCATGCCTCTTTTGAGATATTTAAATGAATTCTTTCACCCAAGCTTCCTGGATATGGGGGTCTTTCCATCTGTTCCAAGTCTCTCTTGTAATATTCACAATAAATTTTTTTAGTCATTTGTAAATTATAATCGATCAATAATTTTTTTGACTGCTTTTGATGTCGCTATTGAATTCATTTTTTGTGCCTTGATGAAGGCCATATTTTTTTTCAATCTCTGAACTTTGGTGTCACTTATATCTATGATTACAGGGTTGATTTGTATATCAATATGGCTTAGAGAATGTGTAAATGAATCCATATCGCTTTGACAATTAAACTTGTTAATACCAGTATTTGACTTTATCCAAGACTCAACTTTTTCATCCGTCTCTAGAGCTGGAAAAGACCATAATCCAGGCCAGATGCCTTTCGCATCTCTTTGTTCTAGTAAAAATCTATCTTCGGACCTGATGACTAAAAAATTGTATTCGATTTTCCTTTTTTGCTTTTTTGCTTTCTTTTGAGGGATCAGATCAACCTTGCCCTCTTTCCTTGCGACACAGCTTTTAACAACAGGACATTGATCACATTGATATTTTTTTGGCAAACAAACTGTGGCTCCTAAATCCATGATTGCTTGCGTGTATACATCGTACTCATTATCTGGAGTGCAACTTTCTGAGAGTTTCCACATTCTTCTTAATGAATCTGCTTTAGCTAAATCTCCCTCTATAAAAAAATGCCTTGAAAGGACTCTCTTTACATTGCCATCCATGATTGCTCTGGGTTCGATGTTATTGAGAGAAAGAATTGCACCTGCTGTTGATGGACCTATACCGGGCAATGCATTTATGTCATCATAATTTCGAGGAAATATTCCCCCGTAATCGTTTTTTATGATCACTGCAGCCTTGTGAAGATTTCTCGCTCTTGAATAGTAACCAAGACCGGACCAATGTGACATAACTTCTGATTGTTTTGCGTTTGCAAGGTCATTAATTTCAGGGAAACTAGAGATAAACTTTGTGAAATATGGAATTACAGTTTTTACTTGGGTTTGTTGCAACATAATTTCTGAGACCCATGTTCTATATGGTGTTTTATTTTTTTGCCACGGTAGATCTTTTCTTCCGTGCTCACTCCACCACTGAAGAATTGGTTTCGTAAATATCTCTTGGGGATTTTGTTTGGTCAATTCTAGCCAATGATTTTTGTGACGCCTATGAATGCCACAATAAAAATCAGGATATAGGTGGCATGAACCCAGATTAGTGTTTTACTCATACCGCCGCTGATTTCTGACTCTAAGTCAGGAGATGAACCCTCGATCGCAAGCCTCTCGAATGATTGCCCAAGGGGGAAAAAGGCGATTTCAATTCCCAGTATGGTCAAATTTATGAGTCCATATAAACCAACCTTTAATGCAACTGAATTTGCCTCATACGGTCCATTTCCCATAAATGAAGATAATGAAATAACAATCAACCCAATACCAAGTGATGCAACAATGAATCGGTTAATTTTGGAAAGGTTCTGTCCAAATGGCTTATCAAGATTTGCTGCGCCACCAACGTTGATCACCAACCATGCAAAGGTAAAAATCCACATTAAAGCCAGTGTGATTGTCGAGGGCTCAATGTAACCCAGTGTTGCTGAGAGATGAACTCCGAATGGGAGTGCCATAACCCACATTACTCTAGGGAGAAGCTCAATCTTTAATGCCATCTCCAGCATCTGAAACCTTGCCTCAATACCAAGATTGGGATCGACTGATCTCTTTGAGCAAAGCATCACACCGACGTCTGTTCCGAGCCAAAACACAAACATACAAATATGAAGAAATTTCCAAATCTCATATTCAGCCATGGTTTAGTCCCTTTTTACTTCTGGTTCTACGGTCTCGCCATCTAGTTGCCATGAATAAAGCTCCCCAATGTATTGAGACAATAGAAAATTGATCTCCTCTGACTCACCGTCTGCCTCGAGGGCTTCAAGATTTCTTTGTGCAAGTTCTATGGCTCTTGCCACCCTATAATCTCTGAAGGCTTGACTTTTCTGCATTGCTTTAGAGATTTCCATTTGATCAAGGAAGTCTTGGGTAATAGCTACATTGACTCCAGACCATGAAAGATTAATTTCGCTCACAATTTTTCCCCGTATGCTTTTGATTATCTAGATTATCATTAAATCGAAATATTTTGACAATACTTTATCTGGTTACTGTTTTCCCTTTATCGTCTAATTGTTTTCATATATATTCATTTAATAATCTTGTATTTAGGAGTTGTCAATGAGACCACATGTGGAATTAATTCAACAAAGCGATCTTTGCTGGCATCCTGCTGAGCTTCATGCAGGAACAGGAAGAGCGATGCAAAGAAATCTGTCTTATGATGAGGAAGATGGATCTTGTTCAACAAAAATAGTTTTTGAGACTGCTTGGGATCGACCTGGAGGATATCACGAAGCAGATACTGAATGGTTTGTGCTTGAGGGTAAAGTAAAAATGGGCAATGAGACATTCGGTCCAGGAATGTATTGGAGAGCACCAGCGGGACTAAGAGTTCCCGATATAAGTGTTGATAAAGGTTCTGAGGTTCTAATATTCCGAGAGTATGGCGATTGGGGTTTCTCTGTATCTGAATCTGATAAAAGTGAGTTTATTCCAGAAGGTGGAAATACTGCATCGGAAGAGCCGGGGAAATTAACCATTTGTGATTCAGCAAAAATGGACTGGATGGACAACATATACGAAGGAGATTCCCAAAGATTCCTTCAATTAAAAATCCTATACCATGATCCTTCTCCAGAGGGAGAAAATGAAAAAGGATTTATTACTCTCCTGGGATGGGCTCCCCCAGGATGGTCCGATAATAGACTAATCCATCATCCTGTATTTGAAGAAGCGTATACATTGACAGGGCACATGGAGTATAACTTTGGTCGATTCACGCCAGGGACATATTTCTTTAGGCCAGCAAAAGTAAAACATGGTCACTTCATAACTGGAGAGGAAATGGGATGTAGTTGGATATTCAGACTGGATGGATCACTGATCAACTGGGTTACATTAAATTCTCAAGTAATTGTGAAGGGCGATGCCGTGAACTATGATCCAGAAACACAAGGATTTGTTATGGCAGGCTTGCCTGTGAGGTCAAAATCAACAGGTCCATGGGATCTAGACGGCCAGTAGAAACTCGCAGCTCTTGATCATTTGATAAATTCATTAATGTTCCATCATTGAAAATATGAGCGGAATCATCGACATTGTAGTAAACCTCTATACACCTACAGAAGTGGATCTTGGGCAAACTGGGCTGGATGACGAATTCAAGGAACAAGTCCGAATGCCTGAGGAAATGAGGCCTGGTGTCACTATCCCAGACTACATTAAAAAAATGGATAACGCAGGAATTGAACGCTCATTATTGATCGCAGTTCGAGCAGGAGATATAAGAGTAGAGGAATCTTTTGAAGTGCCATATGAAAGTGTTCATAAGGTTTGTCTTGAAAACCCTGACCGATTTTCTGGATTGGCAGGAATTGATCCTTTCAGAGGAATGGAAGGCTTAAGAGATTTAGAATATGCGGTCAAGGAAATGGGATTTGTTGGGGCACATCTATACCCCCATTGGTGCGAACTACCGCCCAATCACAGGAAATACTATCCATACTATGCAAAGTGTTGTGAGCTCGGTATACCAATTATGATGCAGGTTGGTCACAATTTAATCTATTCCAGAAATAGGCGTCTACCCAGCGTTGGGAAACCAATATACCTTGATGAGGTTGCGATTGATTTTCCTGAATTGAAGCTGATTGGAATTCACATAGGTATTCCTTGGACTGATGAGATGATATCCATGTGCTGGAAACATGAAAATATCTATACTGCCGGTGATGCCTATGCACCAAAATATTGGCCAGAATCGTTTGTTCACTATGCAAATTCTTATGGGCAAAACAAAGTGCTCTTTGGAACAGACTGGCCTGTGATTGATCCTGAGAGAGCAGTAAAAGAATTCAATGATCTTAATTTTAGAGAAGCTGCGTCTCAGAAAATATTGAGAGAGAATGCTTTGGAAGTCTTCAGTTTAAGTTAAGACTTTTTTCTCATGATTACTGATCTGCCATCCTCATTCAAGCATACCGTTATCTCTGATGGAATATTATCTGCTTGTTCTCAGAGTCCCTCTAAAGTTGCATATAAACATGGACAAAAGACAAGAACATATCATGAACTGAAGCAGAGAATTGACTCAATTTCTGGGATTATCCATTCTTTTCAGATTCCAATGAAATGCAATATTGCAATTGTTGCATCTAATTCGATTGAGTATATGGAAATTGTTCTAGCTGCCTCCAAGTTGGGTCATCCAATTGCCACCGTTAACCCCAAATTGACAGCAAATGATATTGTTTCAATCTGCGAAGATGCTGAAGCAAAATTGGTATTTGTTGATCAGAAAGTCTCATCTTTGCTGGTTGGTAGAAATATCCGAGGTGTTCAAGAGATTATTGGAATAGATAACGAGATGGAAACCCTTATCGCTCAAACTGAATGTCCAAGTCAGCTTCCAACCATTAAAGAAAAAGAAACATTTACAATCCCTTACACATCTGGGACGACTGGAAAACCAAAAGGTGTTTTAGTGCCCCATCGATCAAGAGCTCTGACTCTTTATGGGATGGCAGATGCTTATGGTTGTTTTTCTTCTGATGATCGCTTTCTTTCTATTGCCCCAATGTGCCATGGCGCTGGGATGATCTTTTCATTAGCGCCCATATTTTTTGGAGGCTATGCAGAGATTATGGATGACTTCAATCCTGAATTGGTAATGAAAACTCTTGAAGACGAGGAAATGACAGGTTTTTTTGGAGTTCCAACCCATTTTTATGGGATGCTAGGCGTAGATCAATCCATTCTTGACAACTGCTCTGGAAGCTCGTTAAAAACGATCATATCAAACGCAGCCGCACTGCCACAATCATTAAAAGAAAAGATTGTTAAACATTTTGGAGAGGGGCTGCTTTATGAATGTTATGGTTCAACGGAAGGTGGAATTATTTCAAACCTAGGGCCAGATGACCAATTAAGAAAAAAGCAATGTGTCGGAGAGCCCTTTCCTTTTACAGAGATAAAAATTTTAAATAATGATGGTGATGAATGCGAGCCAAATGAGGTTGGGGAAGTTTTCACAAGCAGCCCATATATATTTAATGGCTACTGGCAAAAAGAAAAAGAAACTCAAGATGCTTTTGACGGAGAATGGCTTACAGTAGGCGACCTTGCTAAAAAAGACGAAGATGGGTTCCTATACATAGTCGATAGAAAAAAAGACATGATCATCTCGGGTGGAGTCAATATTTATCCAAGGGAAATTGAAGAAGTGCTCTTAGAGCACCCAGAGATTAATGATATTGCTATTGTTGGTGAGCCTGATGAAAAATGGGGTGAAATCATTAAAGCATTTATTGTTTTCAAAGAAGAGGAACTTTCCCTTGATGTGATTCAAGATTTTTGTAGTAATAAAATCGCGTCTATTAAAATGCCAAAGATTATTGAAACAATTGATGCATTACCAAGAAATGCCAATGGCAAAGTACTCAAAACCGAATTAAGAGGAACAAAAGCATGAGCCTGAAAAAAATCTCCGTAGATTTCTACTTTGATTATAGTTGCCCTTGGACTTATCTTGGCTTCAAACGATTGATTCAAACTGCAACCAGAACTGCATCGGACATCATCTGGAAGCCCATAAATCTTGAGATAATGAGAGAGATTCTTGATAAACCGAAAGCAAGTACAACTAACTATCAAAAAAATTACAGAAAAAAAGATCTACAAGACTGGGCAAACTATTGCACAGTGGTCATAAATCAAATGGAAAATATTGATCATAGAGTTTCAATGGCTGCATCCAGAGGTGTGGCTCATGCTGTTGATGAGGGTCTTATAAAAGAGTACTCAGAGGAAGTTTTTAAAGCTTTTTTCAGTGATTCTAAAGATATTTCGGATAAGAAAATCTTACTAGAGATTGCCGAAAATATTGGTTTGAATGGAAAACTTGAAGATTCTTTGGATGACGACTCATTAGATCTTGTGATAGAAGAAAACTCTAAGGAGCTTGCTCAACGAGGTGGATATGGAAGTCCTACAATGTTTGTCGAAAATCAGATGTTTTTTGGGAATGATCGAATGAATCTGGTTGAGTTTGCAATTGGACAAGCAAGCGGTAGAGTATTAGTGATTCCTGGACAGCACAACACATAGTGTTTTTGTGATACATTATTTGTATGGTCGCCATGTCCAAATTTAACAGAAGAAACTTTTTAAAAGGCTCTGCATCATTGGGTCTTGCATTGAATTATTCTTCATCGGCTCTTGCGGTTGACACTCAGACCCAATATCGTTCCTGGGAAGACGTCGCAAGAAAAAAATGGACTTGGGATAAAGTCAGTCGATCTACACACGGCACCAACTGCACTGGTCAGTGCGCTTTCAATGTTTATGTAAAAAATGGCGTGGTCTGGAGAGAAGAGCAACAAGGTGAATACGGTTCTTCTGGCGATGCTCCTGATTATGGGCCAAGAGGATGTCAAAAAGGATTGAGTCATTCTCGTTACATGTATGGTAAACAGAGAATACTTTATCCTCTGAAACGAGTCGGAGAAAGGGGCGAAGGAAAGTGGGAAAGGATCACCTGGGAACAAGCCATGTTGGAGATTGCAGATAAATTCATAGATCACTCTGTTGAGCATGGGCCGGAAGCAATCACATGTGGGCTTGGTACCCAAATGGTCATGAAAAGAGCTTCTTATGCCAGCATTATGCGATTTGCAAATATCACTGGGGTTCAGATGCCAGAGGCATTTGCAGGAGTCGGTGACTTATTCTCTGGAGCTCAAATCACTCTTGGGCATGTCACGCTTGGTAACACAATGGCTGAGATTTATAAATCCAAGTGTTGCTTGATTTGGTTCTGCAATCCGGCAGTCACAAGAATACCTGACGCTCATTTTTTCTGGGAAGCAAAATACAATGGGACTGAAGTAATCTCAATCTCGCCAGACTTTAACGCCACAGCAATGCATGCCAGCAAATGGCTTAATCCAAAACCTGGAAGTGATATTGCTCTTGCAATGGCAATGATTGAAACCATCATAAGTGACAAGAGTTATGATGAGGATTACATGAGGGAGCAATCGGATCTCCCATTTTTGGTTAGGAAAGACAACTTAAAATATTTAAGAGAGACGGATCTGCCCCAAGCTTCGGCTGATGCGAAAGATAATCGGTTTTATTTTTGGGATGAAAAGAATGATCAGTTAACTGAAGCACCTGGAACCGGCACACCTCCTGTGCCACCTCCTGGTACGCCCGAACATCTCATACCGCCTATGCCTTCTATTGACCTTCAGGGACTAAAACCAGCGATTGAGGGTTCGTGGACCATTGAAACAAAAGATGGTCCGGTCGAGGTCACGACTGTTTTCGAACTGGTCAAACAAAGATCATCGGAACACACTCCTGAATATGCTGAAGAAATAACTGGCATAAGTGCTAAAGTCATTAGAGACGTAGCAAGAAAATTTGCTAGCTCGAAGCCGGGGATGATCTACGCAGGTTATCGAGCCTCGAAATATCTTCATGGGGATCTATTGCAAAGAGCATTATTTTTATTGCTTTGCATCACTGGCAATACTGGCAAAGAAGGTGGTGGTCTTACCATCACAAACCTTGCAAAAGATGAAAGCGCCCTTTTTCCATTCGCTCTCAAAAATCCAATTGCAGCCTTCCGTGTAGCCACGCTCTCAAGATGGGACTATGTTCATGCAAACATGAAAGAATTCAATGAGGAAATGTATGGAAAAGAATTGGCTGATGAATACGATCATCATTTCAAAGAGTCAGTTAAAAATGGGTGGTTTCCAGACTATTCAAAGAAACCTTGGAAGATGGGACTCTTTTCAGGAACCAATGCTGCCAGCTGGAGATCGTCCGGAAAAAGATGGAGAGAAAATGCTTTTAGTAAGCTGGAAACCATTGCGACTTTTGCTACCGATATGGGTGCTACAGCAATGTATTCTGATTATGTATTGCCGATCTCGCATCACTATGAAAGACATGACTTCCACCTAGAACCAAGAACGCCGTATATGCAGGTCATAGACAAAGCGGTCGAGCCTTTGGGAGAGAGTGTCGATGACTGGACTGCATATAAAAGACTTGCCGAAGCAATCTCCATTCGAGCAAAAGAAAGAAACATAAGCCCCATACCTGATAATGTTGTGGGCGTTCCGTTTGCGAGAGATATGACAAAATATCACGATGACTTCACCGATGAAGGGAAAATTAAGTCCGTGAAAGATGTTATTCAATTCCTTCTGGACAATACCACAGGCATCCAAAACGTTAAATATGAGGAACTTGCGGCAAAAGGTTTTTTGAGAAATAAAGGCTCTGAAACCACGCTCCATTCAAAAGAGTCGCCCTTTTTCTCAGAGATTTATGACAATGTTAGGGAAAAGACCGGTTACAAGACTTTGACCCACAGGCAACAATTTTATATTGACCACGACTGGTTTGTTAAATTCGATGAAGCATTGCCAGGACATAAAGATGCTTTAATCAATGAAGGCTATCCCATGAAAATGCTCATGGGCCATGCTAGACATGGTATTCATAGCATGTGGCGTGATGACAGCTTTCTTCTCAGCCTTCAAAGAGGGGAACCTGATGTCTATGTCAATCCAGAAGATGCAAAAACCAAGGATGTTGTGGATGGCGAGCTGATCAGAGTTTTTAGCAAATCAGGATCGTTTATTGCTCAAGCACATGTAACCTCAGCGATGGGCCCTAATATGCTCTACATGTATCATGGGTGGGACCCAATGATGTTCAGAGGTCGTGAGAATTTTGGTGCAGTCGTTCAAACAGGAGGTCTTATAAAGCCCACGTCTTTAGTGGGAGACTATGAGCATTTGGGATGGAAACCCTTTGCTTATGAACCCAACCATACCTTTCATGACTTCACCTGTGATTTTGAAAAGTACTCAGAAGCCTAAAGCTAGAATACATCCTCTCTTGGAACTGGCTCAAGAAACATAAATATAATTGCTGCAAGAATAATTGGTATGATTCCGACATATGTGTAGCCCATATTCCAGCCAAAAGCCGTCGCAGCATACGTGATGGCAAGAGGCCCTAAACCAAAGCCTAGATTGATTGCCAGCGTTCCAGAGAAACTTGCTGCTGTCGCCCTAAGTTCTGCTGGAAAGTTCTCTGCTATAAAAGTTGCCATGACTGCATAAGCGCCATAAAAAAATAGTGTCATAAGTCCGTAAACTATCAATACTTGAGTCCAACCTTCTGCCCACCAAATCAGCATTATGAAGGCAAGGCTTCCAGAAAGAGCCCAAATGATGATTGTATTTCTTCTGATTAGGAAAAACTCCCCAACAATTGCGGCAGCAATATATCCAAATGCACCTATGCCATATGAATAACCAACAATTTTAATGGCATCGACTATGCTCCATTCTCTTTCTTGAGTGAAATACAACACCAGCATCAGCGTACTGCCGTATGCAAATGCATAAAGAAATTGGCCTGTAAAGAGAAGCAATGTTTTTCTTCTCCATTTTTCCTTAAATAAAACCATTGTGCTGACGGAGGGCTCGTCTTGAGGTTTTGATGCTTGAGATTTTAACCAAGCTTCTGATTCAGGAAGATACTTATAGATTATCCATCCATATGGAAGGAAAAGCAGGGCCAATAAAAAAGTATATCGCCAATTGATTCCCAGTTGCTCAATCATGAATGCCACCAAAACTGATGCAAAGAACCAGCCTAAGGGAAACCCAATCTGTAGTATTCCTGTGAAGAGACCTCTGTACCTCGGCGGAGATGACTCAGTTACTGTAGTCAATGTGATTGGTGATTGAGCTCCAGCTGCAGTAAAACCCAATGTTCTGGCAATAAGCACAGATATTGTATTTGGAGCAATGGCCAGGAATGCAACAAAAATGGGCGTTAAAAAAGTTGACCATAAAAGGGATTTTCTTCTTCCAATTCGATCCGTGAGAACCCCAACTTGTGTGCATAGAATTCCAGAGATAAAAAATGTTATTGCGACATACCAACCAACATCTGTTAATGACCATCCGAAATCATTTTGAAATTTCTCACTGACCAATATGAAAATTGAGTGGTCTAAATTTGCAAACGTCACTCCGATTAAGCAAATGAAGAAGATTTTATACGATTTGAAAGGGATATCTTTGAAAGATATTTCACTGGATGGTGTATTCAAATTCTGATTGTCTGACATGTTCTCCCCTTTGATTTGATTTGTAAATAATCAATATACTGTAATATGTTATTGATTGAATCGATTTTTTTTAAATTTGAGTTTTAACGAAAGGTGAAATTATGACGCTCCAATATTCTGCTGTTGGGATACAAAACGAATCGCATATGGCAACCACCATTGACGATTACTGGAAAGATCTGGAAAGGCTCCAGACCAGTATCGCTTACGCTGTATGGAATTGTAGCTTGGATTTGCCTGTTCAACTTGTATCAATCTCTGAAGGTGGAATTGGAGGGTGGTGCCTTGGTGGAGGCGAAGAACACCTTCGTATATACAATGAGGTCGTCCCTGAAATACCTGGAAAGGAAACAGAATTTCTTGGTGAAATATGTAAGCAATTCAATATTTATCTTATTGCTCAAATGGTTGCGAAAGTTCCAGAGCTTATGCCCGATAGAATCTTTAATGTTGCATTCATTATCGATCCAAAGGGCGAGCTCATCCATACCCATATAAAAACATCTTTCTATCAGAAAGAAACAAACACAGCGCCTAGTGATATTTGGGACATTTATCTTCAAAAATATGGGGATGATCCAGAGAAACTCCATGATGCATTGTATCCAGTCGCAAAAACTGAGATTGGGAATATTGGAACGTTGATTTGTGCAGAGGGAAGTTATCCTGAAGCTGCTCGCGGTCTTGCCATGAATGGTGCTGAAATAATATATAGATCACAGTATCCAGAGCCATGGATGGGAAATAATATGAATCAAATACAGAATCAATCCCATGCCATATTTAATACTTGTTATGTGCTTGCTCCTAATATTGGTGGAATCTATATGCCCGGTGGAGAAGACTTTAAATTCAGTAATGGAAAAAGCCAAATCATTGATTATAGAGGCCAAATTATCTCTGAATACCTGAGTGGTGGAGAAGCACTGGTCAGTGCAATTGTAAACATTGATGGCTTAAGAGATTTTAGATTGAGAGGACAGTGGCAAAATTTAACGAAAGATATGCGGGTTGAAGAATACAAAGTCATCTATGATGCGATGATGGCAAAAGGCGGGATATATCCAAAAAATCTATGCATGAATGAACCCCCATTCACCGAAGAAGATCAGGTTGAACTGGTCAAGCATCAGGTAAATAAAATGGTAAAGCTGGGTATATATACTGCTCCAAAAAATTGGGAGCCCTATGATATTAAAGAATCTGTTGCCGAAAGAATCAAAAAAACTGAGACTGGGTCTTAGAAAATGATTTGGCGTCTTTTTATCAATCCCGTCATGATCTTTTTTTTAAGATCGCCCCTACACTTCCTTGCTAGCCACAGTGTTTTGGTTCTATATGTAACTGGAGCAAAAACTGGCAAGCAATATTTTATACCCGTAAGCTTTTTTCAACACAGAACAGGATTGTTAACATGCGTGACTGATAAACCGAATATATGGTGGAGAAACCTGACCGATGCTAATGAAATAAAAATTTTATTTAAAGGCAGGGAGATTCAATCGAAAATAAATGTTGAACCCAATGATTCAGACTATATATATCCAAAACTTAATGCTCTTTTTACTCATAGTCGTATCGATGGTTTTTTTGGGGGCGTTGGTTACAAAAAAGGAAAGCCTATTGAGGAAGACATCGTAGAGGCGACTAAAAGAATGGTCCTCATTGAGTTAGATTTCACTGAATCTTAAGTCTACCGCCGCCTTTCTTGGAACATTGTCTTGATCAAGCATATGAGGGCAAATAAATTGATCTCCAAGTTTTTTTGGACTCTTTGAAAAACTCAGCTCTATTGCTTTGGGGTCACCCTCCTCATCCAAACGATTATTATTCGGGTGAATATGGATCAGTTTTAGTGATATTTGATCTAGAAATTTTTCGATTTTCTCTCTATTTTCAGAGACTGCATGAAATTCGATTACCAATCCGGATAAACTATCACTGCATGCGATAATTTCATCTAGAATTTGATACTCGTATCCTTCGATATCTACTTTAAGAAATATTGGCATATCATCCAGTCTTTCCATCGCTTGATTCAAGTTGGTATCACAACCTGTCGCGGTGCCAATTTTTTCCAAAAATAAAGATGCATGCTCTTTAAAAAATGCTCTAAATTCTAAATAAAGTTTTACCGCTTGAAAGGGTGCAAAAAGCCTTCCAATTAAAATCGTAATAAGCCTTTTAAAAAAATGCTTAATCCAGTACGGAGTGCCTATAGAGTAATCATAAGCATGAACCTTGACTTTCTTCCGCTCTATAAAATCTTTTTCGAAACTCCAATTTCTTCCTATGCCCAGTGCAAGGAGTGCGGCAGAGTTTTCAATAGACTTTGGATCGACAAGATAACCGCCATCGTTATCGCTGCCTAATCTAATCAGATCGAATGAGCCGTCTGGTTTATAGCTTTTTGGCAGCATTTATTTTTTAGATTTTTCGGTATAGATTCCAGATTTGATGAGCTTCTTCACTGAATCGTTAAACACCTTTCCCGCGTCCTCATGATTCATTGGCGGAAGGTTATTTGGCCATATAGGTCGATCATAAAGTTTTTTGAATATCTCGGTTTTGAGATAAGGAATCCAGTTTTGAAATCTTGCGTTTTGACGATAATGCCTCAAAGCTTCAATGTTTATTTCACTTGCAGTGTATGCATCTCCAACAGTGTCTGTCTTTGAAAGTATTGTTCCTTTGTAATCAATTATTGATGATCTGCCGCCTAAGGCACCATCAATTATTGTTGGATCTCCGTTGTCTTCAGATGGCATTATTAGGGATCCTGTATTTGGCGCTATCATGTAAGCAGTGTTATCAATCGCTCTTGATCGATTCTGAACTTCAAAGATCTCTCTGGAGACCCAAGGTTCAGGCAAGGATGCCCTGTAAAGAATTTCTGCCCCATTTAGAGCAAAAGCCCTGAATGATTCTGGGAAAGAGCCCTCTACACCAACGGTGCCTGCAATATTCCCTATTGGAGTTTTGGCAACTGGAAAGAAAGCATCGATAGAGTCACCGTGTTGCTCGACCCATTGATCATAAACATCATGAGGTGTCGTTGAGTGCTCAACAAATACCACAATATTCTTATGATGCTTGTATATGACATCTCCGTTGTCATCGATGATGAATATTGTATTAAAAAATCTATCTTTGTATTCCGGAAGTCTCTCCTTGAGCTGTCCGATGATAAAGGTGCCTTTTTCTTTTGCCAGAACTCCTAAAAAGTCTGTTTCAGGGCCTGGTATTTCTGCCGCCATTATTTTTGCGTATTCGGCCTGATTCATATCCAATATCTCGTCAACAAAACCCTGAACTGCACCTTCGCCTAGTGCAATTAACTTTACGGGTAACTCCAATGAACACATGTGTGTCACCATCTCGATCATATTTCCAATGTGATCAAGATTGGTCTGAACCTCGTCTCTCGTTTTGACATGCTTGACTTTGGTTTGGAGAGCTACTGCTAAATATGGATCTATCATTTTTTTACCTATATATAGTTCTTTAGATCTATATTTTCTTCGTTTGGAATTACAGGCTTTACTAAGTCGTCCGCATAGTCCATATCTTTGGTCGCATCAATACCTACTCTTGCTGATGTCCCATCAGGTAGTGCAGCTCTGTCAACTTCCCATGTTACAAAATTTGGAAATGTATATAACTTTTCCGCTCTACCCATCCTTGTCCAAGTAGCCCATTCCACATCATCCATGTCATTGGGGTCGACATCATCGTCTACAATGATGATTCTTTTTGCCATCCAGGCGAGGTTGAAAAACCCCATATTCATTTCAAAGAGCTCCTTTATCATCCGCCCAGGTTCGTCGTCGTCACTCTTTTTTATTGCGATAACCAAATGCATTAAAGGGCCAATTTTTGTATCAAAGTGAACTGCAATATCTGTCACATTTGGATAGCCTTGCCTAATTTTTTGCTCGAGTCCTTTTGAGATGCCATACACTGTTAGATAACCAAGATTGTTATGCTCTTTCGCTCTACCTGCCATCAGCGTATAGAACATTGCATCGTTCCTTTGCAACAAACTTGTTACTTTACACATTGGAGCATGCTCAGTGCCATATTGAGCACCGAATTCCCCTAACGTGTTTTCTACCATATTGTCGAGATCAACAATTGTCTCAAATGCCATTTCACAATCTGCTGGTATCGGCAGTCCCGAGTCTGGGCCTGTTATAACTTCAATTGCTTCACCATTAATGCCTCCAGCAACATCTAGTTCTGAAACTTCATCTGGAGATTTAGAGGCTGCAGCCATTAGTAAAGCCGGTGGAGCACCTAAAACCATAGCAACCCTCATTTCTTTATTATTCTCCTTATGCCAGGCATAAGCTTTTCTTAGATCACTCAGTCCGCTGGCATTGATCAAAAGATTTTCTTTATCAATAATCAAGCATCTATAGAATCCAACATTAATTTCGCCATTGGGTTTTTTAAAAATACCTACGGCAGCCGTCAGGAATGGGCCTGTATCAAGCTCAAAAAATGTAGGGGCAGGAAGCGTGGTGAGATCAATGTCACTTCCCTGTAGGATTGTTTCTGTTACATGACCAGAATCAACATGTTTATAAGGTATTGGATTTGCAATCCCAGACATAACTTTTTGTCCGGCTTGTTCATATGTAAAATCTTCACTACCGTCATCATTAAAAATGAGTCCATAGCGACCCATGGAAGTGAATAAGCCTCCTACCGCCTTATAATCTGAATTCTCAACATTCTCAAATATGAAGGCCTTAGACTCCTCTTCAAGAGTCTTCATTAAGGCAGCCATTTCATATTCTGGTTTGACTGGTTTTTTAATTTTAACCAGCTTCCCTTGTGACTCGAGTAATTCTATAACCTCTCTAAAGGATCTATGCATATCTGTAACTAGAAATTTTTAACTACATTAGCATTCGATTTAAAAATAATCTAATCACTTCGATTGTTTAATATAGCTGTGATAATTGATATTCTTATTGATAGTCATATTCAGGAGGGGAAATGAAAACGAAAGCAGCATTAGCAATAAAAGCCGGAGAAGATCTTGTCATAGAAGAATTAGATCTAGATGGGCCGGGTGACAACGAGGTATTGGTAGAAATAAAAGCAACCGGAGTATGTCATACAGACGCATTCACACTATCAGGCGATGATCCGGAAGGGATTTTCCCTTCAGTGCTAGGACATGAGGGTGCCGGTATCATTATGGAAGTTGGAAAGAATGTGACCTCAGTAAAGCCAGGCGATCACGTAATTCCACTCTATACCCCTGAATGTAGAGAATGTAATTTTTGCCTTAATCCAAAAACAAATCTTTGTCAGTCAATCAGGGAAACTCAAGGACAAGGGGTAATGCCAGATGGAACTTCAAGGTTTTCTCTCAATGGTGAACCAATTTATCACTACATGGGCTGTTCAACTTTCTCAAACTACTCTGTAATGCCAGAAATTGCTGTAGCAAAAGTTAGGGAAGACGCCCCGTTTGATAAAATCTGTTATATCGGTTGTGGAGTCACAACTGGTATAGGCGCTGTTGTTTACGATGCAAAAGTAGAACCTGGATCAACAGTTGCTGTATTTGGCTTGGGAGGTATAGGGCTTAATGTAATACAGGGTGCAAGAATGGTAGGTGCAGACAAAATTATTGGTATCGATATAAATGAAGATAAGGTTGCACTTGCAGAAAAGTTTGGGATGACAGACTTTGTTAACCCTAAAAAATCAGAGAATGTAGTTGAAAACATAATTGATATTACTAATGGAGGAGTAGATTACTCATTTGAATGCATAGGTAATGTGGAGACTATGCGACAAGCATTAGAAAGTTGTCACAAAGGATGGGGTGAATCTGTCATTATCGGCGTTGCAGGTGCTGGTCAGGAAATATCAACAAGGCCATTTCAATTAGTCACAGGAAGAGTTTGGAGAGGCTCTGCTTTTGGTGGTGCTAGAGGGAGAACTGATGTACCTACAATTGTTGACTGGTATATGGATGGAAAGATTGATATTGATAATCTAATTACACATACAATGCCGCTGGAAGAAATCAATGAGGCATTTCATCTAATGCATGAAGGTAAATCAATAAGATCTGTGGTAATATATTAATATTATGTTCTATAATATATTATATATATATCAGTCATTTATAAGATTATAAAACATATTATCATCTATAGATTACGTAGATTACATAAAGATAAGATCAGATATCCTGTCATACTTCCCTGGCACTATCATCGGACACATTCCATTGATTTTATCTTGTACCTTTATTAAAGATAGCCTGAGATTATCTATCTGTTCATTTTCTAAAGAGCTGTCAGTATGAGGAATGTAACTTTCCCTAATCCCTAAAAGTTGATAGTAATGTTTTCTTGGTATTGAGACGTTATCACAGATATTTGCAAAACTTTTCCTTATAGATTCAGGATGTACTTCCCACTCAATTGTTGATGATAATTTGACTAGAGACTTTCTAAGATTTGTTA
>Ga0208261_1000365_pt1 | contig 18432 bp, 17 predicted proteins | sample Knorr_S7_td_DCM__FD_185595 | JGI IMG/M metagenome (GOLD analysis project Ga0208261, IMG submission 185595) | Marine microbial communities from Southern Atlantic Ocean transect - Knorr_S7_td_DCM_ad_131m_LV_B (SPAdes) (version 3) | ecosystem: Environmental > Aquatic > Marine > Oceanic | place...
AAGCACCAAAAGCAGAAGCAGCTAAGGAAGCACCAAAAGCAGAAGTAGCTAAGGAAGCACCAAAAGCAGAAGTAGCTAAGGAAGCACCAAAAGCAGAAGAGAAAAAAAAGTAATGTTTATTTTTCAAATTTTTACACTTTACCCCGAGTTTTTTCCTGGTCCTTTTAAAGATGGACTTTATGGAAAAGCTTTGGAAAAAAAAATTTGGGAATTTAAAATAGTAAATATAAGAGAATATGCAAATGACAAACACAAAACTGTTGATGATACTCCCTACGGAGGAGGCTCTGGAATGCTTTTAAAACCAGATGTCATTGCAAGTGCTTTAGATCAAAATACTTCTATAAATGAAAAAATTTTTTACCTTTCACCTAGAGGGAAGGTATTTAATCAAAATTTAGCTAAAGATTTATCTAAGCAAAAAAAAGTAAATGTTATCTGCGGGCATTTTGAAGGAATAGATCAAAGAGTTTTAGATCATAGAAAAATTGAGGAAATAAGCATCGGAGATTTTATTTTATCTGGTGGAGAAACAGCTTCATATGTTTTTCTTGATGCAATACTAAGATTAATTCCTGGAGTAATTGGTAATGAAAATTCTAAAAATGAAGAAAGCTTTGAAAATGGTTTATTAGAGTATCCTCAGTATACAAAGCCACAAATTTGGGAGAAAATAAGTGTACCAAATGTGCTTTTATCAGGAGATCACGCCAAAATTAAAGACTGGCGTTTATCTCAATCTGAGGCTATAACTCGCGTCCGAAGACCAGATTTATGGCAAAAATATAATAATAAAAAAAATTAATTTGATAAACTTACAAATGAAAACAATTGAAGAAATAAACCAGGCTAATGTAAAAAGAATATCTGCTGAAAAAAAATTGCCAGATTTTTTTCCTGGAGATATTGTTAAAATTGGTGTGCGAATTACTGAGGGAAAAAGAGATCGTATTCAATATTTTGAAGGAGTATGTATTGCTAAAAAAAATAGAGACTTAAATTCATCATTTACTGTTAGGAAAATTTCATTTGGTGAAGGTGTTGAAAGGACATTTGCATTGTACAGTCCTATTGTAGATTCAATAAAAGTTGTTAGATCTGGTAAAGTTAGAAGGGCAAAACTTTATTATTTGAGAGATAGAACTGGAAAATCAGCTAGGATAGCGGAAAAAATTAAAAAAAAAATTGGTATAGATGTCGATACTAAACCAGAACAACCCACAGAGGAAAATATTATAAAAGTTGAAGAAGATAATTCTAATCAGAATAACAAAAAAGAGTCTACTGAAAGTAAAGATACCTCTAAAAAAGAAAGTGAAAAAGAGACTCTAGAAAAAAATAAATAATCTTTTTCTCAATGCCTAAGACTTTATATGACAAAATTTGGAATGATCACTTAGTTCATCAACAAGATGATGGAACCTCTTTATTGTTTGTTGATAGACATTTAATACATGAAGTTACAAGCCCACAAGCCTTTGAAGGTTTAAGGAATTCAAATAGAAAGGTTAGACAACCAAAACTAACACTTGCTGTTGTTGATCATAATATTCCTACAACCGATAGATCAAAAGGAATTGATGACAAAGATTCAAAAATTCAAGTAGAAACTTTAGAAAAAAATTGTAGAGAATTCGGTGTCAAATTATTTGGAATGGATGATAAAAGGCAAGGAATAGTTCATATCGTAGGTCCGGAACAAGGTTTTACTCAACCTGGAACAGTAATTGTCTGTGGAGATAGCCATACTGCAACTCATGGAGCTTTCGGTTCTTTAGCTTTTGGTATTGGAACTTCAGAAGTAGAACATGTATTGGCTACACAGACTTTGGTACAGAAAAAAGCTAAAAATTTTAGAATTAATGTGAATGGAAAACTTTCGCTAGGAGTAACGTCTAAAGATGTTATTTTACAAATTATTGGAAAAATAGGAACAGCAGGCGGGACTGGTTGTGTACTAGAGTATGCCGGCTCAGTAATTTCTAACTTATCAGTAGAGCAGAGAATGACAATTTGTAATATGTCAATCGAGGGAGGAGCAAGAGCTGGATTAATTCAGCCAGATGAAAAAATTTTTAGCTATTTAAAAGGTAGGCCTATGTCACCAAAAAATGACAAGTGGGAAAGAGCTTTAGAATATTGGAATTCACTTAAAAGTGATAGTGATGCTAAATTTGATAAAGAAATAAATCTAAACGGTGAGGATATTGCCCCGATGGTAACTTGGGGAACATCGCCTGAGGATGTTGTTTCAATAAATGGCAAAGTTCCAAATCCCGATAATGAGAAAAATGAGGACAAAAAAAATTCAATTAATAGATCTCTAAAGTACATGGGCCTTAAGCCAGACGTAAAAATTCAGGATATCAAAATTGATAAAGTTTTTATTGGAAGTTGTACTAATGGAAGAATAGAGGATTTACGTGAAGCTGCTCAAATTTTAAAAAATAAAAAAAAAGCAGAACATGTACATGGTATGGTTGTTCCAGGGTCAGGATTGGTTAAAGAGCAAGCAGAACAAGAAGGGTTGGATAAAATATTTATTAAATCAGGATTTGAATGGCGAGAACCCGGTTGTTCAATGTGCCTTGCAATGAATGCAGATAAATTAAAACCTCAAGAAAGATGTGCCTCTACATCAAATAGAAACTTTGAGGGTAGACAAGGAAGAGGTGGAAGAACTCATTTAGTCAGTCCAGGAATGGCAGCTGCGGCAGCGATAGCAGGAAATCTTGATGATGTTAGAAAATACCAAAATTAATGAAAAAATTTATTTCACTTAAAAGTATCCCAGCATATTTGCCAATTGTGAATATTGATACTGATATGATTATACCTAAGCAATTTTTAAAAACAATTAAACGAACTGGTCTAGGAAAAAATCTATTTCACGAAATGAGGTATGACAATGATGGAAAGGTTATTAATGATTTTGTTTTAAATACAAAACCATTTGATAGGTCAAAAATTTTAATTGCAGGAAATAATTTTGGTTGTGGATCATCCAGAGAGCATGCGCCATGGGCTCTTTTAGATTTTGGTATCACTTGCATAATAAGTTCAAGCTATGCAGATATATTTTACAATAATTGTTTTAAAAATGGAATATTGCCAATAATTTTGAATGAAGAAAAAATAAAAGATCTATCAGAATATGCAAAAAGAAAAGAAGAAATAGAAGTGAACCTACAAGAAGAAAAAATTATTTATGGAAATAATGAAATAAATTTTAAAATAGATCCATTTAAGAAAAAATGTTTGATTGAAGGACTTGATGACATTGCTCTGTCCTTAGAAAAATCTTCTCATATTAATGATTTTGAAAAAAAATTAAAATCCTCAAAACCATGGATATTTAATGATTAAGGTTAAAAAAAGAAAAATTTTATTGTTAGCAGGTGATGGTATTGGCCCCGAGGTAATTGCTGAAGTTAAAAAAATTATAAATTGGTTTAATAAAAATCGATCTCTTGACTTTGAAATAGATGAAGATTTGGTTGGAGGTGCAGCTTATGACAAACATGGAATTCCAATTACTGATGAAGTTTTTTTTAAAGCATTAGAAAGTGAGGCAGTAATGTTGGGTGCTGTTGGAGGTCCTAAATGGGACAATATTGATTTTTCAAAAAAACCAGAGAGAGCACTTTTAAAACTTAGAAAAGAGTTAAAACTATTTGCAAATTTAAGACCTGCAATTTGTTTTAAACAACTTGTAGATGCTTCAAGCCTTAAACCAGAAATAGTTTCTGGATTAGATATAATGCTAGTTAGAGAGTTAACAGGAGGAATTTACTTTGGTGAGCCTAGGGGAATTAAGCCTATTAACAATGGTGAGAGAAAAGGAATAAATACGCATACTTATACTAGCAGTGAAATCGAGAGAGTTGCTAGAGTAGCTTTTGATTTAGCAAAAAAAAGAAAAAATAAAGTCACTTCTTGTGAAAAATCAAATGTTATGGAAGCAGGACAGCTTTGGAAGGAAGAAGTACAATCTCTTCATGACAAAGAATTTAAAGAAATTGAGTTAGATCATATGTTAGCAGACAATTGTGCTATGCAATTATTAAGAAATCCAAAACAATTTGACGTTATTGTTACTGATAATTTATTTGGAGATATATTGTCGGATGAAGCAGCAATGTTGACGGGATCTTTAGGTCTTTTACCATCAGCATCTTTAGGAGCAAAAGATAAAGATGGAAACATGAGATCAATGTATGAGCCAGTACATGGATCAGCTCCAGATATTGAGGGAAAAGGTATTGCTAATCCAATAGCATCAATTTTGAGCTTCTCAATGGCTTTAAGATATTCGTTAAACTTAGATAAGGAAGCTGACGAACTTGATAAATCTGTACAAAGTGTACTAGATAAAGGATTGAGGACTAGGGACATTTTATCTAAAGGAAAAAAGGAAGTTTCTACAAAAGAAATGGGTGATGCTATTATTGCTTATTTGCAAAAATAACTATTTTAAATATATTTGTAATATCAAAAAAAATGACTATTTATAATGCACCAGTTGAAGATATGCTTTTTCTTTATGAAAAGCTAAGAGACAATAAAAACTATAATGAGATCGAAAGGTATAAGGAAGTAACAACTGATTTAGTCAAAAATATTCTTGAAGAAGCAGCAAAGATAAATAAAAATTTAATATTACCTCTAGCAAAATCTGGTGACGAAAATCCTACAGTCTTAGAAAATGGAATTGTAAGAACACCTCCAGGTTACAAAGAAGCCTATAAAAAATTTATTGAAGATGGTTGGACATCCTTATCTTGTGATCCAAAATATGGAGGACAAGGTATGCCAAAAACTGTAAGTGCATTTTTTGATGAAATGATTTCATCATCAAGTCTTTCATTTAAGTTATATAGTGAATTAACGTTAGGTGCATATAATTGTATTCATCATCACGCTTCTGATGAAATAAAAAATAAATATCTTCCAAAAATGGTTGAGGGCAAATGGAGTGGAACAATGTGCTTAACCGAACCTGTATGTGGTACCGATTTAGGAATGCTAAAGTCAAAAGCGATAGAGCAATCAGATGGAACTTTTAAGATAACTGGTCAAAAAATATTCATTACCTCTGGTGATCACGATTTAACGGAAAATATTGTTCATTTAGTTATTGCAAGAGCAAGTGACTCACCACAAGGAACAAAAGGAATAAGTTTATTTCTGGTACCAAAGTTTATTGTTAATCAAGATGGTTCAATTGGTCCAAGAAATGGAATTTCTACAGGTTCAATAGAAACAAAGATGGGTATCAAGGGTTCAGCAACTTGTGTTCTTAATTTTGATGATGCAACTGGATATTTAATTGGTCCAAAAAATAAAGGGTTAAGCCAAATGTTTACAATGATGAATTTAGAGAGAATAGTTGTTGGTATACAAGGTTTAGGATTATCTGAAATTGCTTATCAAAATTCTTTAAACTACGCAAAAGAGAGAAAACAGGGAAAAAGCAATAATAATAAATCAAAAAATGGTAGTGCAGACTTAATTATAGAGCATGCAGATATAAGAAGAACTTTGTTAAATATGAAATCAATTATTGAAGGAGAGAGAGCATTATGTTTTTGGTTGTCCCAACAAACTGAGGTTAGCTTATATCATAATGACACAAAAATTAAGCAAGATGCTTTAGATATGGTCTCATTAATGACACCAGTAGTTAAGTCTTTATTCTCAGATATGGGAATGGAAATTACTAGTGACGCTATGCAGATATTTGGAGGCTATGGTTACACAAAAGACCAAGGAATTGAACAATTATATAGAGATAATAGAATAACACCTATTTATGAAGGAACCAATTCTGTTCAAGCAATTGATTTAGTTTTTAGAAAATTAGTAAATAAGAATGGAGATATAATTGATAAGTATATCAGCATGATCAAAAGTGACCTTGATAAAAACAGTGATGAACTAAAACCATTTATAAAAACACTAAAAATCTACGTTGATAAGCTAAGTAGCTTTTCAAATTGGATGAAAGATAAAATAGAAAATTCTAGAGATGATGCAAATGCAGCATCAAACGATTACTTGAGAGTTTTAGGCTATGTCTCAGTAGGATATGCATGGCTTAAAGTATTAGGAGTATGCTATAAGGAATATTCTAGTAATAAAGACTTCTACGAAGACAAAATACAAACTGCTAGTTTTTATTTTAATAGGGTTTTACCACGAATTGATAGTCATTATTTGTCTGCAACCACCGGAAGTAAATATATAATGGACTTTAAATTTAATTGATTATGAGTCATTACAATACAAATTTAGACAAAAATAATGCAAATTTTGTTCCATTAACTCCTTTGTCTTTTCTTCAAAGAGCAAAAGATATTTACCCAAATTATGAAGCAATTGTTTATGAGGATAGGAGATATACATGGAGTGAGGTTTTTAAAAGATGTATAAAATTTGCGAGTGCACTTGAAAAAATTGGAATTAATAAAGGAGATACTGTTTCATTTTTAGCTTTTAATACTCCTGAAATATTTGAGGCTCATTATTCAGTTCCAATGACTGGTGCAGTGTTAAATACAATTAATATTAGATTAGATGCAAAAACTATTGCTTATATATTAGAACATAGTGATGCCAAAGTTCTTGTTGTCGATAGACAGCTTCATGTTGAGGTAAAAAAAGCTTTAAGCTCAATAAATAAAAAAATCACTATTATAGATATATTTGATAAATTTGCTGATCAATCAAAGTTAGAAAAAATTGGTGATTTAGAATATGAAGATTTTTTAAATACTGGCGACGAAAAATATAATTGGAAAATGCCAGAAGATGAATGGCAGGCTATTTCTTTAAGCTATACATCTGGGACAACTGGGAACCCTAAAGGAGTTGTTTATCACCACAGAGGCTCATATTTAATGTCAACAGGAAGCGCAACAGCGTGGAATATGCCAAATAGATTAAATTTTTTGACTGTTGTACCAATGTTTCATTGTAACGGTTGGTGTTATCCTTGGACAGTTCCAATGTTAAATGGAAGAACAATTTGCCTTAGAAATGTTGATGTTAAGAAAATATTTGAATTAATTGATAAATATGAAGTAACCCATTTTGGAGGTGCACCTATTGTTTTAAATATGATCACTGGAGCGCCAGAAGCTGATAGAAAAAAATTAAAACATAAAGTTTATGTATTAACTGCTGGTGCACCTCCTCCAAGTATTATTTTTAAAAAAATGAAAAGTCTTGGTTTTGAAGTAATGCATGTTTATGGATTAACAGAGACGTATGGGCATGTAACTCAATGTGCATGGAATGAGTCATGGAATGAATTTGATGAAGATAAATTAAATGAGATAAAAGCACGACAAGGAGTAAGATATCCAAATACTGAGGGAGTAACAATAATGGACCCTGAAAGTATGAAAGAGGTTCCAAAAGACGGCAAAACAATTGGTGAAATAATGATAAGAGGAAATGTTGTAATGAAAGGTTACTTTAAAGATAAAGAAGCAACTGAAAAGGCAATGAAAGGTGGTTGGTTTCATTCTGGTGATTTGGCAGTAATGCATCCAGATGGATATGTTAAGATACAGGATAGATCTAAGGATATTATTATTTCTGGAGGTGAAAATATTTCATCTATTGAAATTGAAAATACATTAGCTAAGCACCCATCCGTGTCCATAGCTGCGGTAGTTGCGAAGCCTGATGAAAAATGGGGTGAAGTTCCTTGTGCATTTATCGAAATGGTGAAAGATAAACCAGTTACTGAAAAAGAGTTAATTGCTTTTTGTAAAGAAACTTTAGCTAATTTCAAAGTTCCTAAAAAAGTTGAATTCTGTGAACTTCCAAAAACGTCAACAGGAAAAATACAAAAATTTGAATTAAGAAAAAAGGCCAAGGAGATAAACTGATCTTTCGAGTAAATCAAAAGGACGTATTTGTCTCTACTGCAGGCTTACAAATAGATATTCAAAAGCCTACTATATTATTAATGCACGGTAGTGGCCTTAGTCATATTGTTTGGTCATTACACGAGCAATTTTATTCATCTCAAGGTTTTAATGTTTTAGCAGTTGACCTTCCTGGACATGGTGATTCTGAAGGTCCTTCGTTATCCTCGATACAAGAAATATCTGATTGGGTAAAAGATCTTGCTAATGAATTAAATTTAAAAAAAATAAATTTTATAGGTCACTCCCAAGGTTGTCTGGTTGGCATAGATTTTGCATCTAGATATCCAGAATTAATTGAAAGACTAGTACTTGTTGCAGGATCATATAAATTGCCAGTAAATCAGGATCTTTTAGACTTAGCGGAAGCTGGAGATGAAAAGGCATTGTTACTTATGATGAAATGGGGATATGAAGGCTCAAAAGCCTTTATAGGAGGAAACCCAGTAAAAAAAATTATAAACTCAACAAGAGAAATTCGTGAAATTTTGTATGTGGACTTAAGAGCGTGCAACAACTATAAGTCCGGAAAAGATTCTTTAGAAAAAATAAATTGTTCGACGTTATGTATTTTTGGAGATCTTGATAAGATGGTACCACTTGAAGTAGGAAATAAAATGGCGGAAAAAATTAAAAATTCAAAAGTTAAAGTTATTACCAACTGTGGACATATGATAATTTTTGAAAGAGCTTTTGAAATGAGAAAATCAGTAATAGAATTTTTAAAAAAATGAAAGAATATTTTATATCAAAGTCTAGAAGACTAAGAAGTACTTCATATACTTCAAGAATAGAAGAACAGGGAGTTACAGCTTATACAATTTATAATCATATGCTTCTGCCAACAAGATTTGGTGGACCTCTAGAGGAATTATATCATCATTTAAAAGAACATGTTCAAGTTTGGGATGCAGCTGGTCAAAGACAAGTAGAGGTTAATGGTAAAGACTCCTACAAATTAGTACAGTTAATGACATGTCGAGATCTTTCGAAAGCAAAAGTTGGAAGATGCTATTATGCCCCAATTATTGATGATAAGGCCAAGTTGATAAATGATCCTGTGATTTTAAAATTATCAGATCAAAGGTGGTGGATATCATTATCAGACTCAGATGTAGAATTATTTGCTAAAGGGCTTGCAATAGGAAATAATTTTGATGTAAATATTTTTGAAGCTAAAATAGATATATTTTCAGTTCAAGGTCCAAAATCGTTCGACTTAATGGCAAAAGTTTTAGGCCCAAAAATTAGAGAATTAAAATTTTTTGGTTTTGATTATTATGAGTTTGGTGGATCAAAACATTTAATAGCAAGATCTGGATGGTCAAAGCAAGGTGGATACGAAGTTTACATGGAACATACCGAAGCAGGACTAGCACTTTATGACAAGTTGTTTGAAGCTGGTGTTGAGTTTAATGTAAAACCTGGTGCTCCAAATTTAATAGAGAGACTAGAAAGTTCATTGTTATCTTACGGGAATGATATGGATATAGGTGATAATCCGTTAGAATGTGGATTTGACAAATATGTTAATTTAGAAAGTGAAGTTAATTTTTTAGGAAAAGAAGTGCTTAAAAAAGTAAAGTCAGAGGGCGTTAAGAAAAAACTTATGGGAGTTAAAATAGACTCTAAGAAAATTAACGTAACAGGCTCAATTAATATGTATGACAAAAATAATAAATTAATAGGGGAATTGAGATCTGGTTCTTTTAATCCAATGTTTAAGCAAGTAATAGGTATTGCAATGGTAAATAAACCTTATTTTAAAGATTCACAGGAATTTCAAATATCTATTGATGGAAATAATTGCACTGGAAAAGTTTGCGATTTACCTTTCATTTAGTATAAATCTTAAATAAACTTATGAATATAGCCATAGTAGGAGCAACAGGTAATGTTGGAAGAAAAATCTTAGAAGTTTTGGAAAAAAAAAATTTTCCTACTTCTGAAATTTTTTTAATTGCATCATCTAAAAGCGCAGGAAAAAAAATTAGCTTCAAAGGCAAAGAATATACCGTTGAAGATCTTGAGACATTCGATTTTTTGAAAGTTAAAATAGCCTTTTTTGCAGCTGGTAGTTCTATAGCAGAAAAATGGGCAACAAAAGCTGCAGAAAAAACTATTGTGATTGATAATTCAAAATTTTTTAGAAAAGATAATGATATTCCTTTAATTGTACCTGAGGTGAATTCAAAAGATCTTATTCATTTTAAAAACAAAAATATTATAGCTAATGCAAATTGTTCAGTTATACCGATTGTAGTAGCATTGAAACCACTTCATGATCTTTATAGTATAAAAAGAATTGTTATTTCAACTTATCAATCTGTTTCAGGTGCTGGAAAAGCAGCAATGGATGAACTTTTGATACAAACAAAAGATTTCCTAGATAAAAAAAAATTGGCACCCAAAAACTTTACAAAACAAATAGCATTCAATGCCATACCACATATTGATAGCTTTTTAGCAGATGGATCAACCAAAGAAGAGCAAAAAAATCACGATGAAGTAAAAAAAATTTTAGATAAAAAAATAAAAATAACATCAACGTGTGTTAGAATTCCAGTACTAGTATCACATTCTATAAGTACAAATGTGGAATTTCACAAAAAATATGATTTAAATGAAATTAAAAAAGTTTTATCGTCTTCACCTGGTTGCAAAGTGGTGAATGAACATAAAGATGGGGGTTATATAACTCCTGTTGAAGCTGAAAATAAATATGAAACTTTCATTTCAAGAATAAGAGAAGATTTTTCAAATGATAATTCCATCAATCTCTGGATCGTATCTGATAATCTTTTAAAAGGTGCAGCATTAAATGCAGTTGAGATAGCTGAAAGTTTAATTAAAAATGATTTTTATGGAAAATAAAAACCCAATATCTCCTCATATTCAAGTATATGAGTGGCATATATCCTCTCTTGTATCTATATCTCATAGAATTACAGGTGTGATAAATATTTTATTTATAACTTTGATTTGTTTTTGGGTTGGTTCACTTTTTTTTGGGGAAACAGTCTATGAACTCGTTCAAAAAATTCTTTTAAGTTCGTTTGGTAAATTCTTGATTATAAGTATTATATGGTCTTTTAGTTTTCAAATCTTAAGTGAAATTAGACATCTATTTTGGGATATGGGTTATGGTTTTGATTTAAAAGTATCTAAAATAACTGGACTTATTGTGATACTCGGATCTTTTTTAATAACAATACTGGTATACTTGCTTGGGAAGCATATAATTTAAATGATAAATGTAACAAAAAAATGGTTATTTCTAAAAATTAGTTCTGTAATTTTAATACCATTAATGCTTTGGTTTATAATTAACCTGGTATCAATTTACGATAAAAATTATCTAGAAGTAGTGTTATTCTTCACTACTCAGCCATCAAAATTTTTGTTCTCTTTTCTTGTCATTTTTGCATTTTTCTATTCTGCATTAAATATAAGTGAAATATTTGAGGATTATCTACATAATGAGAAAATTAAAAATGTCGCAAATAAAATACTCTTTTTATCTGCTATAGTTATACCTATATTAACAATAATAATGTTATTATTTTTAAAAGTATGAAATCTTATAATATAATCGATCATGAATACGATGTCGTAGTTCTTGGAGCTGGTGGATCTGGATTAAGAGCAGCTGTAGGTCTAAGCGAGGCTGGGTTGAAGACAGCGTGTATTTCTAAAGTATTTCCAACCAGAAGTCATACCTCTGCAGCTCAAGGTGGCATTTCAGCTGCACTTGGAAATATGGGAGAGGATGATTGGAGATGGCATATGTATGATACTGTAAAAGGATCTGACTGGCTTGGAGACCAAGATAGTATTGAATATTTGTGTAAAGAAGCGCCTAAAGCAGTATTAGAATTAGAGCAGTATGGTGTTCCGTTTAGTAGAACTGAGGATGGAAAAATATATCAAAGACCTTTTGGGGGAATGACTAAAAATTATGGTAATGAAACAGTCCAAAGAACCTGTGCAGCTGCTGATAGGACAGGTCATGCAATACTTCATACTTTGTACGGACAAGCGTTAAAACATAATACAGAATTTTTTATTGAATATTTTGCTCTTGATTTGTTAATGAAAAATGGAGAATGCAAAGGTTTAATAGCTTGGAATCTAAATGACGGAACAATACACAGATTTAGATCTCATATAACAATTATTGCCACCGGTGGTTATGGTAAAGTTTATTATTCTGCAACCTCAGCACATACATGTACTGGTGATGGAAATGCAATGGTTTTAAGAGCAGGTTTACCTTTACAGGATATGGAATTTGTTCAATTTCACCCTACAGGAATATATGGTCACGGAACTCTTATATCTGAGGGTGTTCGAGGCGAAGGTGGGTATTTATTAAATTCAAAAGGTGAGAGATTTATGGAGAGGTACGCTCCTAAGGCAAAAGATTTAGCTTCAAGAGATGTAGTTAGCAGATCAATAGCAATAGAGATAAATGAAGGAAGAGGTGTTGGTAAGGAAAAAGATCATGTTCATCTTCATTTAGATCATTTAGATCCAAAAGTAATCGAAGATAGATTGCCCGGTATATCCGAGTCATCAAAATTGTTTGCAGATGTTGATGTTACAAAAGAACCTATACCTGTGGTACCAACAGTTCATTACAATATGGGAGGAATACCAACTAATTACAAAGCTGAAGTTTTAAGTGCTAGTGGATCAAATCAAACAGTCCCAGGATTAATGGCTATAGGTGAAGCCGCGTGTGTTTCAGTGCATGGTGCTAATAGGCTTGGGTCAAATTCATTGATAGACCTTGTTGTCTTTGGAAGGGCAGCAGCTAAAAGAGCATCTGAACTGGTAAAGCCAGGAACTCCTCATGAAGTTATATCTCAGTCAGAAACCGACAAGTGCCTAAAAAGATTTGATAAATTGAGAAACTCTTCAGGAAAAAACACAACAGCTGAATTAAGAATTTCAATGCAAAAAACTATGCAATCAAAATGTGCTGTATTTAGAACTGAAAAAACATTGAGTGAGGGAGTAAATGAAATACGAAAACCTTTCGAAGGTATGGATGAAATTTCAGTAAAAGATAAATCTCTAATATTTAATACTGATCTTGTAGAAACTTTGGAGTTTGATAATTTGATTAGACAGGCAATTACTACAATGGACTCTGCATATTATAGAAAAGAAAGTAGAGGAGCTCATGCAAGAGAAGATTATCCAAAAAGAGATGATGAAAAATTTATGCAACATACTTTATCTTGGTGTGATGGAACAAAAACTCAAATAAAATATAGACCAGTTACAAGATCCACATTAACAAATGATGTGCAATATTTTCCACCTCAAGAACGAGTTTATTAATGGTACAAATTAGTTTACCAAAAAACTCAAAAGTTCAAAAAGGAAAATACTATAAAGATAAAACTGGATCAAAAAATATTAGAAAAGTAAATGTTTATAGGTGGGATCCGTCATCAGGAGAAAATCCAAGAATTGATACCTATGAAGTTGATATGGACAACTGTCCCTCGAAAGTTCTTGACGTTTTAAATAAAATTAAAAATGAAATTGATCCATCTCTAGCTTATAGAAGATCATGTGCTCATGGTGTTTGTGGTTCATGCGCTATGAATATGGATGGCAAAAATGGTTTAGCTTGTACAAAAGCACATTCTGAGATTAAAGGAGACATTAATATTTATCCATTACCACATTTAAAGGTTTTAAAAGATTTGATAGGTGATCTAAATACATTATATAAACAATATGCGTCTGTAGAACCTTGGCTTAAAACTTCAAAAAAAAATGATAATATTGAAAATATTCAATCAATTAATGATAGATCAAAACTTGACGGATTATATGAGTGCATAATGTGTGCATGTTGCTCAACTTCATGTCCAAGTTATTGGTGGAATGGTGACAAATACCTTGGTCCTGCAGTTTTATTACAAGCTTACAGATGGATAATGGATAGTAGAGATGAAGATAGAAAAGAAAGACTCAAAAAAGTTGCAGATGAACTAAAATTATATAGATGTCATACTATTATGAATTGTACTAATTCCTGCCCTAAAGGACTAAATCCAGCAAAGGCTATAGCAGAAATTAAAAAAATGCTTGTAACAGTTTAATTTTTATTTTTAAAAAAAAGAATTTTTTTAAGATTTTCAGCTGCATTGAGCATTAGTGGTAAGATTTTTTTTAAATCTTCAATATTTTTTCTACTTTTTGCAGTATGAGTTGATAAACAAAAATAAAGAGAATTATTATTTGTTATAGGCACAGATAAACCAACCATGCCATTGAACCACTCTTCATTATCAAATGCATATCCCTGTTTTTTTATTTTATTTAATTCTTTTTTGAATTGAGAGACATCTATAATTGTATTTTTTGCTGATTTAGGGGTTTTTATATTTTTAAATATTTGGATAGCATTACTGTTCTCAAGAAATGACAAATAAAGTTTTCCAGATGCTGAGGCGTGCAGAGGTAAATGATCTCCCGCATCCAAATTAAGTTGCATAGGCCAATGAAATTGAATTCTATCAAAATAAACTAATTTTGTTCCAATTGGCATTGATAAGCTAACGGTTTCTTGTATATCCTCAGTTAATTTTCTCAAAAATGATCTTCTCAACGTAAATTTTGGCTCATAAGGCAAACTTTTTAAAATAATTTCTCTTATTTTTGGACCAGGTATAAATGTTTTGTTAACGTTTTGGATTAAAAACCTTTCCTCACATAAAATTTCAAGTTGACGGTAAACAGTTGCTAAAGGAATTTTTAGTTTTTGTGAAATTTTTTTAGCAGTAAGGTTGTCTGGATCTGTTAAGATCTCTTCCATTATATTAAGTATTCTCCTAGGAGATGTTCGAGATTTCATAAAATATTTTAAAATTAAGATAGAACTGGAATAGTAAATTCTGGGCCAGCATTATCTTCATTCCAGGTAATAGTAGCAGTTTTAAGTTTTGTATAAAATCTTACCCCATCTGGACCATGAATCGAGTGATCTCCAAAAAGTGAACGCTTCCAACCCCCAAAACTATGATAAGCGACAGGTACAGGAATTGGAACATTAACTCCTATCATTCCAATTTTAGCATTTTCAGTGAAATGTTTTGCTATATTACCACTTTTAGTAAACACTGCTGCTCCATTTCCAAGCTCATGATCATTAACTAATTTTAAAGCATCTTCATATTTTTTAGTTGTCATCATGCTTAAAACTGGTCCAAATATTTCCTCTTTGTATATTTTCATTTCAGGCTTAACCTCATCAAATATAGTTGGTCCAACAAAATAACCGTTTTCATAGCCTTGTTTCTTAAAATTTCTTCCATCAGCTAATAATTTAGCTCCCTCTTTCTCCCCACTATCTATATATCCTAGAACTTTTTTATAATGTGCTTCACTACTTAGAGGTCCAAAATCTGTTTTTTCGTCAGTATAAGGTCCAACGTTTAATTTAGATGTTTTTTCTAGTAGAGATTTTTTAATTTTATTATTTGTTTCTTTGCCAACACATACTGCAACAGATATTGCCATACATCTTTCACCAGCAGATCCAAAAGCTGAGCCAATAATCGCATCTGTTGTTTTTTCAACGTCTGCATCTGGCATTATAACCATATGATTTTTTGCTCCTCCAAGTGCTTGAATTCTTTTATTGTTTTTTGTTCCTGTATGATAAACATATTCTGCGATTGGTGTTGAGCCTACAAAACTAATGGCTTGCACATCTTTATCATCTAGTAAAGCATCTACAGACTCTTTGTCTCCATTTACACAATTTAATACTCCAGGAGGAAAACCAGCTTCTATTGCTAGTTCTGCTAATTTTAATGGACAACTTGGATCTTTTTCAGAAGGTTTAAGAACAAAAGTATTTCCACAAGCAATAGCTACTGGAAACATCCACATAGGTACCATTGCTGGGAAATTAAATGGGGTTATTCCAGCACAAACCCCTAGCGGTTGACGAAGCGTATGTGAGTCAACATTAGTTCCTACGTTTGACGAATGTTCACCTTTTAGGGAAGATGTAATACCAGTTACATATTCAACAACTTCAATACCTCTTTGAATAGATCCTTTTGCATCTGGTATTGTTTTTCCATGTTGCTTCGAAACAAGTTCAGCTAGTTCATTCATATTTTGAACTAATAAATCTTTATATTTTGAAAAAATTCTTGCTCTAGTTATTGGCGTTGTTTTTGACCATTTATCAAATGCTTGCAATGAGTTTTCCACTGCCATTTTTACTATATCTTTACTAGCCAATTCAACATCGGCTATTTGTTCTCCAGTTGCTGGATTAAATACTTTGCCTTTTCTAGAATTTTTATCTGAATATAATTTACCGTCAATAAAGTGACTAATGAGTTCCATTTTTTATAATTTTTCTTAAAGTTATATCAATTAATTTCCATTTTCAACATATTGCTTAAATGAGAAAAATATTATCACTTAAGGATAATACACTATTGACTCTAATTTTTACATATAATTAAATTATAACTTAAAGATTAACTTATTGCGGAGGTACTCTTTGAGTATTAGGGATAATGTAAGAGTGTGTGTGCCAAGATATTTACAAATTGGCAAAGGAAGTCTTAGTCAACTTCCAGAAATTATAAAAATTTTAGGATCAATAAAATCACCATTAATTGTTACTGACAAACAAATGGTTCAATTTGGATATGTCAAAAAATTGCAGGAAGTTTTAAATAAAGCTGGATTAAATTCTAATGTATTTGATGACACAATCCCTGATCCCACAGACAAAGTTGTTTTAAAAGGCATTGATATGTTAGAAAAAAATAAGAATGATGCTGTGATAGGCTTTGGAGGAGGAAGTCCAATTGACACAGCTAAAGCTATAGCAGTTCTTTCACAGTATAGTAGAGACATACAAGATTATAAACCACCTGGAACTTTTGATAAAAAGGGTTTACCAATTATTGCAATACCAACAACCGCCGGAACTGGATCAGAGGTTACTCATCATGCTGTAGTTATTGATAGTAGAACTAATAATTTAGAAAAAATATCATGTAGAGGTGAAGGTTTTGTTCCCATAGTTTCCATTATTGATTATGAATTAACTCTATCTAAACCCAGAAGATTAACTATTGATAGTGCGATTGACACTTTGACGCATGGTATAGAAGCTTATGTTAGCAAGAAGGCAACTTTATTCTCAGATAGAATGGCACTTGATACAATAAGACTTGTTACTGAAAATATATATGCAGTAGATAAAAACCCTAAAGATATAAAAGCAAGAGAAGGTTTAATGTTAGCTGCAACTTTAGGAGGTTTGGCTTTTTCAAATGCCTCAATATGTCTAGTACATGGAATGAGCAGACCATTAGGAAGTAATTTTAAAGTTCCACATGGTTTAAGTAATGCAATGCTATTACCTACAATTACAGAATTTTCAGTTGATCATGCTAAAAGTCGCTATGCAGATTGTAGTAGAGCAGGGAAATTTGCTCTAGTAGATGATGATGATGAAACTGCGTGTAAAAAATTATTACAAGGACTGTATAAAATTAATAAAGATTTTGAAGTACCATCAATGAAAAATTTTGGTATTGATCAAAAGAATTTTGAGGACCAATTAGAAAATATGGCAACAGATGCCGAGATATCTGGAGCGCCTGGCCTTAATCCGAGAGTGCCCTCTGTAAAGGAAATGATAAATCTTTACGAGGAAGCATGGAGAGCATTTTAAGCAAGAGTTGGGAATGTTCTTTTTTTATTAATTAACAACTCTTAAAACGAAGAGAGGGAAATAATGAAAAAACTGATGAAAACATCTGTTAGTCTTTTTGCTGTTTTTGCTTTGATGATTACTTTTTCACTACAGCAAGTAAGTGCAGCAGAAAAGATTAGATGGAAAGTACAATCTACTTTTAACACTGGTTGGCCTGCTCTAGGAGATCCTGTAGCACGTTTATCAGATACATTGGATAGAGCGACTGATGGTAGAATTAAATTAAAGGTTTACGAGCCTGGAAAAATTCTTCCACCTTTAGAAATTTCACCTTCAATTAGTAAAGGTGACTTGCCAGCAGCTTATAACTACATGGCGTATGACCAAGGAAGAATTCCAGCAGCAGTACTTTTTGCGGCTGTACCATTTGGAATGGAACCATGGGAATATGCTGCATGGTGGTTTGAAGGAGAAGGAGCTAAATTAGCTAATGAAATATATAACAAACAAAATATTCAAGTTTTGTTATGTAGTACAATTGGACCTGAAACAGCTGGCTGGTATAGAAATCCAATAACTAGCTTAGCAGATCTTAAAGGTTTAAAAATTCGTTTCTCAGGTTTAGGAGGAATGGTTTTAAACGAAATAGGAGCATCTGCAACTTTAATGGCTGGTGGAGAGATTTTTGCTGCTCTAGAAAAAGGAACTTTAGATGCAACTGAATATTCTATGCCTGCGATTGATGAAGTTTTAGGTTTTCATAAAATCACTAAGTTCAAC
>Ga0208261_1000367_pt1 | contig 18413 bp, 18 predicted proteins | sample Knorr_S7_td_DCM__FD_185595 | JGI IMG/M metagenome (GOLD analysis project Ga0208261, IMG submission 185595) | Marine microbial communities from Southern Atlantic Ocean transect - Knorr_S7_td_DCM_ad_131m_LV_B (SPAdes) (version 3) | ecosystem: Environmental > Aquatic > Marine > Oceanic | place...
GTAGGTATAGGCATAGACAGATTGGTCATGCTCCTTACTGGAGTAGATTCCATTCGAGATGTATTATTATTTCCTCAGATGAAACCTAAATAAATTAAATGATTATTAATGTTAATGATTAGTATAGAAACAATTTTTAGAAGTGCTCTTCTTTTTTCTATTGCTGGTTTCTTTGTGTTGATTCCTTTAATTCCAGTAGATCCACAATTAGAAGCTGAAATGAACGCAGGTTACCACGATACCTTTGGTGTTATTAGTCTAGTTCTTATGTTTCTTAGCATCTTTAATACCTATCAGCTCTATACTTTTAAGCCTTCAGGAAGAAAGGTTCTTGTATTCTTGATGATTGCCGGTTTTATAGTATCAGTCTTTGTTCCTCAGCATTATGTGCCCTATAGCTCTTTATATTTAGCTCTCCAATATTTTTTTGGTATTTTTGGAGGGTTTATTTTAGCAATGACTTTTTTTGCTGAAGGAATAAAAGAAAAGTTTGATTAAAGTAAATCTTTAGTTAATTTTTCATATTTTTTCAGGAAGTGCTTATAAGCAAAATAAGGCAAGAAATAAAAAAGAAGCGCCACTAAACCTACAAAACCATTATCACCAAAAGTTACAAGCGTTCCGATAACGTTATCTAGAATAATATTAGGAAAAAATATAGAAGCTAATATTCCAAGGTATGCAATTGTAAAAAGGCTAATTATTAGGAAATTAAGTATCCCAAAGAAAATCAAGAGAATGAATATAAAAAATTTTTTAATTGAAAGCATGATTGCTATAGCAAGTCTTTAACTGCCTCTTTTTCTTGTTTGAGCTCTTGGGTTGTAACTTCTATTTTTGATTTCGCAAATTCATTTAACTCTACACCCTGAACGATCTCTACATTTCCATTGCCGTCTGATCTTAATGGGTATCCAAATATTATTCCTTCTGGAATACCGTAGCTCCCATCACTAGCTACTGCTGCGCTAAACCAGTCTCCTTCAGGAGTTTTTGATTCTACTGATTTTACAGTATCTATAGCAGCATTAGCAGCTGAGGCTGCAGAAGAAGCTCCTCTGGCATCAATTACTGCCTTTCCTCTTTGCTGAACTAGAGGCAGATAGTCATTCTCAATCCAATTTTCATCATTTATGACATCTGCAGCACTTTGACCTGCTATTAGTGCGTTATATGGGTCAGGATACATGGTAGGACTATGATTGCCCCAAATGACCATATTAGTTACTTCGCTTATGTCTTTTCCTGCTTTTATAGCCAATTGTGCCTTTGCTCTATTTGCATCTAAAGCTGTCATAGCTAACCATTGCTGGCTAGGATTTTGAGCTTTAGTCATTCCTATTAATGCATTTGTGTTAGCTGGGTTGCCCACAACTAGAATTTTACAATCTGATTTTGCTAACTTTCCTATAGCTTCTCCTTGATCTGTAAAAATCCCTCCATTAATTCTTAGTAGATCACTTCTTTCTTCTATCTTTTTTCCGTCTATTACAATACCTCTTGGTATGCTTCCAACTAAAAGAACCCAGTCAGCATCTTTAACTCCTTCTTCAATGTCAGCAGTGGCTAGAAGGGTTCCAGTTTCATCGAAACCACAATCAATCAGTTCCATGATTGTTCCCTCTAGTTTTTCAACTACTTGAGGAATCTCTATTAATCTAAGGTTTACTTTTACTCCTTTTCCGAATGTTTCTCCACTAACTAGTCTTGGTAACAAGGAATAAGCTATTTGTCCGGCTCCTCCCGTTACTGCTACGTTTATTTCTTTCATCTTTGCTCCTTCTATTTAGGTTGGAAAATATTTCTAGAGTCTATATTAGTCACTATTCCTTTTGTTTTTAGCATCTCATTAGACATCATTCTGTTTAATAAATCTGTATCTCCCTTTGCAGTATTTGCTACAAATCTTTTTCCATCATGCAATCGGCCTATAATTATAGCCTTTGTAGGACCTTCTCTAGAATTGACAACAGTATAGGTTTCAATTTCTGCTTGTCCATTTGCTTCTTCAACAAATTCAGGGGCACTTAGAGAGTCTATTTCTATTTGCATATTGGATGTATTAACTACTTGATCCCATTCTCCCTCAAAAGGTTTTGAAGAAAATAACCCAAGACCATGCTTGGTTAAAAACCAACCATTGGCATTTAGCAAACCATAACTATTTTTATTCTGTCTAAGCTTTTCCATCATACTAGCCATAGAATTGACCACATATGCACTTCCTGCACCTCCATAATAGGGTAGACCACCAGTGACGGTTAGGTCTCTTGAATCTTCATCTGGTATACCAATTTCTTTTTTTGCAATTTGTACTGCACTAGGGAAACACGAATAAAGATCAAAAAATGATACATCTTCAAGAGAACAGTTCGTTTTGCTAAAGACAGCCTCACTACATTTTCTAATTGCTGGAGAAGAGTATAGGTTTTCTCTTTCAGTTATATTCCAAATATCATTTAAGTTTGCAGCTGCATATAAAAATATCCACTTAGATTCAGGAATACCCAATTCTCTGGCCTTTTTAGCTGAAGTTACTACTAAAGCAGAGGATTGATTAACTCTAATTATAGAGTTCATATATTTTGTATAGGGAAAACCTATCATTCGATTTTGAGGAGTTACTTCAACGATTTCTTTTGGGCTTCTAGCAACCTTAAACCAAGATGCTTGATTTTCTGTAGCTATGTGAGAAAACCTACTGAACATTTCTCCAATTTCTTCCATATGTTCTTGCGCAGTTTGGCCTTTATTTCCTCTTATGCTATTTGCAAAAAGAGGATAAACAGAGGAGGGGTCAAAAATTCCATGCTTTTTTTCGCATTCACTTCCTAGGTCAGTTAAGCTCCCTATGGATTCAGGTTCTCCGCCTGGTTCATCGCCCCAATTAACTTCTAGGCCTAATTTAAGTCTAGAGACAAATGTATCCAAAGCTTCTCCTCCTGTGAGTAGGGCGCAGTTAAGTTCTCCTTCTTTTATCCTATTACAAATCTCATTAAGTAGTAATTGAGGAGAATTTCCTCCAGTAGTCGTATAAATTTCATTGGGAACTTTGATACCTAGACTATTTCCTAGCGTTCTAGGCATATTGGTGTAGCCCCAGAAATCAGTAGTCGCTGAGTCTCTATTTGGAGTATCAGCTGTAAATCTAATTATTGAAATGGTATCTAAATGCTGGGTAAGATCTTGTTTTGCTTCACAATCTTTAATTGCTTTAGTGGAGGCCTCTTTAAGTATATCTAGGTAATTAGGGCCTTCTTCCCCTTTTTTTCCTAAGAATTGTGAGCACCCCACTAATACTGGAGTATTGTCATTTACATTTTTAAATGAACTATTAGACATTTTCTTTTTCTAAAACTCTGGGCCGTGAAGTCTAACTTCACATGACAAGATGAGCAATAGCGAAGATAGAGAGATCTTTATAGAGTAAAATATCCTCATGAAGTACGATTTCGATAAAATAATTGATCGCCAAAACACCATTAATAAAAAATGGTTGAAGTATGACGATCCCGAAGTTATTCCTATGTGGATTGCTGATATGGATTTTTCATGTCCTGAAGAAATTCTAGACCCTATAAGACAAAGAATAAACCAAGGTGTTTTTGGTTATGCAGATGCTCCTGGGGAACTTAATGAGATCCTAAAAGAGAGAATTGAATCGAATTCGAATTGGAAGATAGAAAGTGAATGGGTTACATGGCTGCCTGGGGCTGTAGTGGCTCTTAATGTTGCATGCAGAACTGCTCTAAGTCCAGGTGATATGGTGATGACACCTTCGCCAATCTATGCACCCTTTTCGGAAGCACCGGAGAATATGGAAAGAGGCTTTATAAAAACTTTTCTAAATGACAATGAAGGCAGAATGGAGCTTGATTTTGGTTCAATAGATAATCTTTTAACAGACGAGGTGAAAATGTTTTTCTTCTGTAATCCACAAAACCCAGGAGGAACAGTATTTAGAAAGGACGAAATAGAAAAGCTAATACAAATTGCTCTAGAAAGAGACGTCTTAATATGTAGTGATGAAATCCATTCTGATTTAATTCTTGAAGAAGGAAAAGAGCACATACATCTCGCTAGTTTAAATAAAGAAATTGAGCAAAAAAGTATTACATTATTGGGCCCATGTAAAACATTTAACCTGGCTGGATTTCCTATGGCCGCCGCTATTATTCCCAATAAAGACATAAGAGAAGATTTTAGAAGATATATGAAGGGAATAGTTGCTCATATTGATGCCGTAGCTTTAGTAGCAACTAAAGCTGCTTATACTCAAGCAGGAGAATGGCATAAGGAACTAATTACGTATTTAAGAAAAAACAGGACACTGCTTCAAGAAGGTATAAGTTCTATAGATGGTTTGTCTTTAACTGGACCAGAAGCAAGCTATTTAGCTTGGATAGATTGTAGAGATTCTAATTTAGTTTCACCTAGAGACTTCATCTTAGAAAAAGCTAAAGTAGGAGTATATGATTCTGATTGGTTTGGTTCTAAGGATTACATAAGATTAAATTTTGCTTGCCCCAGAGCAAGACTCGAAGAAACAATAGATAGGATACAAAAAGCCTTTTCACAAAGAAACTAGGTCTGTAATATGATCGACCTAAATATTATAAGGAGTAAATATGGCTATTACTTTTAAAGATCGCGTAGCGATCGTAACAGGCGCAGGTGGCGGTCTTGGTAGATGTCATGCTTTAGATCTCGCAAAAAGAGGGGCTAAAGTTGTTGTTAATGATCTTGGTGGAAACGTAGATGGATCTGATGATGGTTCACTTTCTGCTGCTCAGCAAGTTGTTGAAGAAATTAAAGCAGGTGGCGGAGAAGCTATGGCAAATGGAGCCAGCGTTACTGACAGGGATCAAGTTGATGCAATGGTTAAAGAGGTTATGGATACCTACGGCCGTATAGATATTTTGGTTAATAATGCTGGAATTCTAAGAGATAAAAGTTTTACAAAAGTAGAGGAAGAAGATTTCAGAATGGTCTTAGAAGTACATTTAATGGGAAGTGTTAATTGCACAAAGGCTGTATGGGAAATCATGAGAGAACAGAATTACGGACGAATTGTAATGACGTCTTCATCAAGTGGACTTTATGGTAATTTTGGACAGACAAATTATGGTTCAGCCAAGATGGGTGTTGTTGGTTTAATGAACACTCTTAAGTTAGAAGGAGCTAAATACAATATAAAATGTAATACGTTGGCACCTTTAGCCGGAACTAGGATGACAGAAGATTTAATGCCAGGTGACGTTTTAGATCAAATAAAACCAGACTATGTTACACCAGCTGTTACTTATATGGTTTCTGAAGATGCTCCGACTGGAGTAATCATAGCTGCAGGAGCAGGTGTATTCTCAAGAGTAATGGTTCATGAAACTACAGGTATTTATCTTGGAACTGGAGAGGACATGACTGCAGAAAATATTGAAGCAAACTGGGATCAAATTTCAGATATGACCGATGCTAAACTTTGTTACCAAGGCGGAGATCAGTCTCTTAAAGTGTTTGAGCTAATACAAAAATCTAGTAAGTAATGCGAAAAAGGAGAATTAACTCCTGTCACAACGTCATGGATTTTAGGAAGCTTGCTGAAAAGCGGCTTCCAGCTCCCATGTTCCATTACATTGATGGAGCTGCAGAGGATGAGTGGACTTATAAACAAAACACTTCTGCATTTGAAAATTATGAATTAGTTCCCAGATTTCTTGTCGATGTCGAAAATATAGATACGTCAACTACAGTATTGGGTCAAAAAATTGATTGGCCCTTTATATGCTCTCCCACTGGCTATAATCGACTATTTCATCATGATGGAGAAATAGGAGCTGCCAGAGCAGCCGACAGAACGGGCACTATATTTTGTCTTTCGACTATCTCTACAACGACTATTGAAGACGTAGCAGGAGCTTCTGATGGTCCTAAGGTATTTCAGATTTACGTTTTAAGAGATAGAGGGCTATCGCAAGAATATATAGATAGATGCAAAGAGGCTGATTATTCAGCTCTATGTTTGACCGTGGATGTTCCTGTAAATGGAAGAAGAGAAAGAGACCTCAGAACTGGAATGACAGTTCCACCCAGGTTAGGCATAGGTGAATACTTAGATATAGCAATGCACATGGGCTGGACCTATAACTACTTAACTCATCCCCCAACTCCTTCCATGGTAAACATTGAACACAGAGTTGAAGGGACTTCAGATATTTCTGTTATGGATTTTATGAACAGTCAATTTGATAGAACTGTGACTTGGAAGGACGCAGAATGGATGATTGGCCAATGGGATAAGCCTTTTGCAATAAAAGGAATTTTGTCTGTAGAAGATGCAAAAAAAGCTGTAGATGTAGGAGCCTCCGCAATCATGGTATCCAATCATGGAGGAAGACAAATGGATGGATGTCCGGCGCCAATAGAGGTTTTAGGAGAAATTGTAGAAGCTGTTGGAGATAAAATTGAAGTGATCATGGATGGTGGTGTTAGAAGAGGAACTCATATTCTTAAAGCACTTTCTATGGGTGCAAAAGCCTGTATGGGAGGAAGAGCTTATCTTTATGGTCTTGCTGCTGGTGGTGAAGAAGGCGCTTATAGGTCTTTAAATCTCCTTAAAGAAGAAGTAAGAAATAACATGATTCTTCTTGGTACAAATACTATTGAAGATATAGCCTCGTCGGAACTTAAAAAACTTTAAGATCTTTTAGGAGCTGTTTTACTTCTAGCTCAATAAGATCTCTGATTTCTTTAAATTTTTCCTCATTAAAGTCCTTTGGATCAGGAATATCCCACTCAATTCTTCTTTCTGCGGGAACATGTGGGCATTCATCTCCACAACCCATAGAAATCATAACTTCCACTTTCTCGGCAGGGAGATCTTTAGTTGAAGTCGATTTGTGAACATTGAGGTCATACCCGATCTCTTTCATTGTATTGATTGCTTTAGGATTTATTTTTCCAGAAGGATTTGAGCCAGCACTTATGGCCTTAACCTTGTTATTAGAGTGTATTTTTGCAAAAGCTTCTGCAATCTGGCTTCTGCAAGAGTTTTCTACACATAAAAAGATAATTTTTTTCATTTAGTTTTATAATAAATAGATATGGTAAAGATTATGAACAAACATCTGATATTTTTATTCCTATTTTTCTCTCTATCAGCAAATTCTGAAACATTCTACATCGATTCAGGGCCTAACTCACAAGAGGAGGTACAAGAAGCTTTAATTCTTGCAAACCCTGGAGATACTGTAGTGCTGAAGGAAGGAAGGTATGAATTCACAGATGGACTTTCGCTTGATGTAGATAAAGTTATCCTAAGAGGAGAAGGTATGGATAAAACTATTCTAAGTTTTTCCAATCAACAATCAGGAGCACAAGGTCTGCTAGTTACTTCAGATGGAGTAATTCTAAAAGATTTTGCCGTGGAGAATGCTAAAGGAGATGCAATAAAGGTAATCGGTGTAGAAGGCATTTACATGGTTAATTTAAAGACCGAGTGGACAGGTGGACCTAAGCCTACAAATGGAGCATACGGACTTTATCCAGTCGAATCAAAGAATGTGCTCATTGATGGGTGTGTTGCTATAGGAGCATCTGATGCTGGTATTTATGTAGGTCAATCGCAACAAATAATCGTTAGAAATAGTAGTGCTCATTACAATGTAGCAGGTATAGAAATAGAGAATTCTTATTTTGCAGATGTCTATAATAATTTAGCTTCACATAATACTGGAGGAATCTTGGTATTTGATCTTCCCGACTTACCACAACAAGGCGGGCGTCATGTTAGGGTTTATAACAATAGAGCAATAAATAATGATACTGATAACTTTGCTCCTGAAGGTAACATTGTAGGGGAAGTCCCAAGAGGAACAGGCATTATTATTCAAGCTAATTCAGATGTTGAAATTTTTGATAATGATATTTCAGGTAATGGAACGGTAAATCTATCTATAGTGACCTACGCAAATGATACGGAAGATGAAAATTACTATCCTCACCCAAAATCTATTCAAGTACATAACAATAGATTTTCAAATGGAGGTTTTGATCCTGATATAGGAACGGGTGCTTTAGCTCCTATACTTGTGGATTTATCAGAAGGGGATATTCCAGATATATTTTGGGATGGCATTTTACCCATTAGTCAGATGTTATTTGGACAGCCAGAAATTGAAAAATTAGTGATAAAAGATAATGGAGATGCAACTTTCTTAGCTTTAAACCCTTTGAGATTTCAATTTTCCATAGGCTCTCCAATTTCTAGAGATATAGAAGAATATTCTGGGCAAATTAAACCTCTGAAACCAATATCATTTAAAATACCTAAGGAAGTCTATAACTAGTCTAACAATATAAACTAAAGTAATTTAATAGGAGTGAGTATGAGTACTGCAATCGAAGAAAAGAACAAAGAGATAGGAAAAAAATCTCAAGCTGTAAGAGAAAAACTTATCAGTAGAACAGGTAAATCAGGAGAAATGTCTAATAGAGCTCATCCTTCGTTGGCGCAAGAAGTTGTTCAAACTGTTGAAATGCCTCACCAAATATATATAGATTCAGCTGAAGGTCCATACCTTACAGATTTAGATGGAAATACTTATATAGATCTTACAGGCGGCTTTGGTCCTAATGTACTCGGGAACAAAGCAAAAGTTGTTGAAAATGCTCTTGCTTCTCAAGTTAAGAAAGGCTGGCATTATGGGATTCCTGGGGCAGAACAGACTGAACTTGCAGAATTAATTAAAGACTCTTCTTCTGGTGTAGATGAAGTTATGTTTTGTAATTCTGGAAGTGAAGCTACTATGTTTGCTTTTAGGGCAGCGAGAGCTTTTACGGGGAAAAGAGTAGTTGCCTTATTTGATGGCTCTTATCACGGTATTCATGATTATGCTTTGGTAAAAGCTCATCAAAAGAGTGACCGCTCAGAACCAACTAGTGTCACGCTTGGAGCGGGTATTCCAGAGGAAATTTCAAGAGACTTAATGATGATGCTTCCATACCGAGATGCCAAAGCATATGAACTGATCAGGAAACACAAAGATAATTTAGCTTTAGTGGTGATTGAACCTGTACAAAGTTCGAACCCTAGACTTGATAATCAAGAATTCTTAGATGGATTAAGGGATGTGTGTAGTGAATGTGAAGTTTTATTGATGTTTGATGAGGTTATCACAGGCTTTAGGATTGAGTATGGTGGCTGTCAACAATATTACAATATTCATCCAGATCTTGTAACTTATGGAAAAGCTGCAGGTGGAGGTATGCCAATAGGAGTTGTTGCAGGATCCAAAGCTGTAATGAATACATTTTCTGGCGCTGACGATACTCCTACAATCTTTGCTGGAGGAACATTTAATGGAAATCCATTAACAATGGCCGGAGGAATAGCTGCCTTGAATTATCTTAAGGAAAATCAAGAGGAGATCTATCCATATTTACATGAGCAAGGGAACAGAATAGCTAGTGAAATTAATGATTTCTGTAAGTCTAATAATATACCTGTCCAAATGATGAATGCAGGTTCAATGATGCATCTTATTTTTAGTGGTGAAACCATAAATTCGTCTAGAGATATTGATCACAGTCTATACAAACTAGAAAAAGAGTTTTATCTTCATTTACTGGGCCATAATGTAATCGTACCGGGAATACATCTTGCATTTATTTCCTATGCTCATACGCCAGATATAGTTGATAAGGTTATAGATGCTTTCAAAAAAACCTTCGAAGATCTCAGAGAAGATGGTCATTTATAGCAAACATGGAATTTTGAATTGAAGGTTATAGATGAACTTAAAAAATTTACTGGTAATAACATTACTGTTCTTTGCTAGTTTTATTTATTCAGTAAATGAAGAAGCTATCTTAGCTAAAGACTTTCCTAGAAAGATTTCAGATTACAGTTTTTTTACAGATGGAACTAATCAAGTTCCTCATGAGAATCTGCTTCCTTATGAACTTATCTCTCCACTTTTTAGTGATTATTCGTATAAAAAAAGATTTGTATATGTGCCTAATGGAAAAGCAGGTACTTATAAGGAAGACTGGGTATATGATTTTCCTGTGGGTTCTGCCCTAGTAAAAACCTTCTATTTTCCTGTTGACGAAAGAAATTTAGATTTAGGTAATAAACTATTAGAAACAAGAGTTCTTTTAAGACAAGAGGATGGATGGAAAGCAGTTTCATATGCATGGAATGAAGAACAGACCGAAGCTTTTATTAAAATTGCAGGAAAAACTATTTATGCAGATTGGTTAGACTTAACAGGACAAAAAAAGAAAGTTAGATATAGAGTTCCAAATGTGAATCAGTGCAAAGAATGCCATTCTGCAAATGACAAAATTACTCCCATTGGCCCTAAACCGACTAATTTAAATAAACCTTTAGATTACAAGGAAGGAACCTTTAATCAATTGTCTTTCTTGCTTTCAAAGGGATACATTGACCAAATAGATCAAAATTTTAGAAAAACCGTCGATTGGAGAGATGAATCTCAAACCTTAGATGCAAGAGCACGTTCTTACTTAGCAATAAACTGTGGACATTGTCATTCTAAAACAGGGGTTGCTAATTCAACGGGCCTTTACTTAGATTTAAGAGAAAATAAAGATGTGCATCTGGGAATATTTAAAAGCCCTGTCGCTACAGGCAGAGGAAGTGGAGGTCTAAAGTATTCTATTGTCCCTGGTAAGTCTGAAGAATCTATACTTTTGTATAGAATGAGGTCAACCGATCCGGGTATAATGATGCCAGAATCAGGAAGAGCTTTAATCCACAAGGAGGCGGTTAAGCTTATAGAGGATTGGATTAATGATATGGAGTCGTAATGTCAGAAAAAGAAGATCTATTAAATAATCTAAAAATAGACAGATCTGAAGAACCTTCTAGCTCAGAGGGGGCTAAAAATAAATTTACTCTTCTTGCTGCAGCAGCTGTTATTGTTGTGGCTTTTTTCTGGTTTTTTAACCAAGAAGAAGAAATTACAGAAGTTACGACATTCACCGTAAAGTCCTTGAGTAATTCTGATTCTCCCTCCGCAAGTATATTAGACGCTTCCGGGTACGTCGTTCCTAGAACAAGAGCTACAGTGTCTTCTAAAATTACCGGCAAAGTTATGGAGGTTTTTATAGAAGAGGGTATGTACGTTAAAAAAGGACAAATCTTAGCTCAATTAGATGATAGCTCAGCAGTGGCAGAACTTAATTATTCCATTTCACAATTGGACGAAGCCAGAAGAGTTTTTGAAAGAACAAAAGAACTGACTCAAGATCAATTAGCAAGTCAAGCAGCTCTGGATGCCGCAGAGGCAACTTTAAAAGGTTTAGAGGCTTTAACTGAAGTTAGACGACAATTGGTAAGAGATATGAAGATAATAGCTCCTTTTAGTGGAGTGGTGGTTTATAAAGCTGCTCAACCAGGAGAAATGATTTCTCCTGTGTCAGCTGGAGGCGGATTTACCAAAACAGGCATATGCACCATTGTAGATATGGATTCTTTAGAAATAGAAGTAGATGTAAATGAATCATTCATTAATAGAGTTAAGGCCGGACAGCCAGTAGTTGCAAACTTAAACGCTTACCCAAAATGGGATATTCCTGCAGAAGTAATAGCTATAGTGCCTACTGCAGATAGAAATAAAGCTACTGTAAGAGTGAGAATAGGTCTACTAGAGAAAGATGAAAGAGTACTGCCTGATATGGGAACACGGGTCTCTTTTTTAGAAAAAATAGAGAAAAAAGAAAACGAGATTAAAAAAGAAGGAGTAATGGTTCCACTTGCTTCAGTAGGTAATGAAGATGGAGATTCATATATCCTTTTAGTAGTTAATCAAAGGGTTAAACTAGTAGAAGTTAAAGTAGCAGAAACAACAGCGAATTATGCAAGAATTACTTCGGGGATTTCTTCAGGAGATAAAGTAATAGCTAAATTTGATGGAAGTTTAGAAGCAAATCAAAAAGTAGTAGTTAATTAAGAGGTAAAAATGACTAATCTAATAGAAGTTAAAGGAGTTAATAAGACTTATCAAAGAGGCGGAGAGACACTGGTGGTCTTAGATGATCTAAACCTAGGCGTACCTGAAGGAGATTTCTTAGCCTTAATGGGCCCTTCGGGTTCTGGTAAATCAACTTTATTAAACTTAATTGGTGGCTTGGACACTCCAACAGATGGAGAAGTTGTGATCAAAGGACAGCATCTGGAGAATTTAAAAGCTTCTTCTTTAAGTAGTTGGAGGGCAAACAATGTAGGTTTTATTTTTCAGTTCTATAATTTACTTCCTGTTTTAACGGCCAACAAAAACGTAGAAATTCCCTTATTGCTGACAAATCTTTCTGCTTCTAAAAGAAAAGAGCACGTCTCTACAGCACTAAATGTAGTTGGATTGTCTGATAGAGGTGGGCATAAGCCAAATGAACTATCAGGTGGACAACAACAGAGGGTAGCCATTGCAAGAGCTCTTGTTTCTGATCCTGATATTTTAGTGTGTGATGAGCCGACAGGAGATTTAGATAGAGATACAGCAACGGAAATTCTTGATTTATTACAAATTCTAAATCGTGATCATGGAAAAACCATTTTAATGGTCACTCATGATCCTGTGGCTGCTAATTTTGCAAAAAGAACACTTCATCTAGATAAAGGCAGACTTACTAACTAATGTATTGGACCCTCATTAAGATTGGGCTAATCAGAAAAAGGCTAAGAACCTTTCTTACCATAATGTCTATGTTTATAGCTTTTTGGTTATATGGAACGCTTAATACAGCAGCTGGAATATTCACTGGGTCAGTAGATGGATTAAGTGCAGAAAACGTAATGGTTATGCCTAGATACGAAATGTTCGGAAAATTACCATATTCTCATGTGTCTTTTATAGAACAAATAGAAGGCGTTGAAGAAGTCATGATCATGGACTTTTTAATAGCAGATTCTATTGAAAGCATGATGGATGGAGTTGTTTATGCTGTAAGTCCAAATTTTTTCGAAGTGTATGACCGATTTGTAGCTGATCCAAAGGCTATAACTGAGATGATCAATAATCCTAATGCAACTATAGTTGGTAAATTGATGGCTGAAACCAGAGGATTAGAAATCGGGGATATTTTAGCTATAAAGTCTGATTCTATGAATTCTAATGGATCATATGACTGGTCCTTTCAAGTTGTTGGGTTCTACACTGCTAAACAGATCAAGGGCGATGAGATGGGCGCTGTTATCAACTGGAATAGTTTTGATGAAGCTAGATTAAACCTAAAAGGAACAGTTGGTTACATAATGGCCAAAGTTTCTGATGTTTCTTTAAGTAACAAGATTAGCAATATTATCGATGAGAGGTATATGAATTCTTCTTATGCCACTAGGTCAGGGCCTGAATCAATGATTGCCGTTGAAATGGCAGGTGAGATAGCAGATGTAGAGTTGATCATAAATGCTATTTTAATGGCTGTTTTTTTCACTATTTTATTAGTATCAGGAAACACCATGGCCCAATCAATTAGAGAACGAAGAAGTGATATAGGCGTATTGAAGTGCCTAGGTTACGAAGATAAGGCAATTTTTATTGGAGTAATTTTAGAAGCTATCACCATCTGTTTTGCTGCGGTTATCGCAGGTTTAATTTTTACCCTTTTATTAATACCTCTACTCGATGTGGCTTCAGGAGGCTTAATGGGTGATGTTCTTAGCTTAAAAGGGTCTACTGTACTTGGTGCAAGCCTTATAGGTCTTCTTATAGCATTTATGGCTGCTGCTTTTCCTGCTCATCAAGCCCTTAGATTAAAAGTTGTTGATGCATTAAGGGAAGGTTAAAGATGAAGTACTTAACTATAATTAAAGCAGGACTCGGTAGAAAGAAAGTTAGTACTTCATTAACAATTCTTTCTATTGCAGTTGCTTTTTTGCTTTTCTCTCTAGGAAGGTCAGTTGCGGTTGCCTTTAACAGCGAAGTTGAATTTGCTGGAAATGATAGATTGGTGGTGGTCTCAAGCTTATCTTTTACACAAGCCTTACCTATGTCACATAAAAATAGGATAGAAGCCATAGAAGGTGTAGATAAGGTTGTATGGAGACAATGGTTTGGAGGTACTTATAAAGAAAGGCAGAACTTTTTTCCTAAGTGGCCTGTTCCAGATAATTATTTTGATGTTTATCCTGAATGGGAAATTAGTGAAGATCAAAGAAGAGCTTTTTCAACAAATTTAATGGGCATGGTCGCAGGAGCAGACCTGGTTGAAAAGTTTGGATGGAAGATAGGAGATAGAATTCCAATAATTCCAGATATATGGCCTAAAGCTGATGGTACTGTATGGGAATTTGATTTAGTAGGTATTATTTCAGATCCAAGTGGCAATGAAACTGGAGAAGCTTTCATGAGATGGAAATATTTCGATGAAGCTAGGGCTTTCGAAAATGGCCTTGTGGGGAACTTTATTGTTAGGATAGATGACCCTAGCCGAGCTGACTTCTTAGCCAAGGAGATAGACTCGCTTTTTGCAAATTCTTCTGATGAAACCAAGACTTCTACAGAAGAGGCATTTAGTCGTATGTTTGCAGAACAATATGGAAACATAGGATTAATCATTAACTCAGTTCTCGCCGCTTCATTTTTCACCATATTACTTCTTACGGCAAATACAATGAGCCAGGCAGTAAGAGAAAGAACTTCAGAACTCGGTGTTTTAAAATCAATAGGCTATTCAGATTATCTAATAATGTTTTTTGTATTATTGGAATCAGTTCTGCTTTGCTTTTTTGGAGCTTCGATAGGCCTTATTGTGGGTTATTCTGTATTTCCTGTTTTCTCAGAATTAGCTGGTGGATTTGCAGGAGAGCTTAATTTTTCAATTTCTATAGTAATAAGTGCTTTTGTCCTGGCCTTTGTTACTGCTTGTTTATCAGGACTTACACCTGCTTATTCAGCAATGCGCTTGAATGTAGTAGATGCTTTAAGGAAATATTGATATGCGATTTTTTAAACAAGTATTATCTATAACCAGCATGAATTTAAAGACAGTCCTAGAACGATCAGGTGCTTCAATAGTTATTATTGTTGGTATAGCAGGATCTGTAGCGGTTATGGTTTCTCTATTGGCCATGGCAGAAGGGCTAGAGAAAACTATTTCTAGTACAGGAGAAGACGACAGAGTAATTATTCTTAGAGATGGATCTGGGTCTGAATTAAGCAGTGGAATAGGAAATCAAGAAATAGACATTTTATTTAGTGCTCCAGGAATAAAGAAATTTGAAGATGAATCAATGGTTGCTGGAGAGCTCTTTGCCATTATTGACTTAAAGAAGAAAGGTGCAGAATCTACTTCAAATCTTCCGGTAAGAGGAGTGGTTCCTATGAGTTTTTCTATAAGACCAGAATTTGAAATTATAAAGGGAAGAAACATTACCTCAGGCACAGCAGAGCTTATTGTTGGGAAAGGAGCTTATGACCAATATCAAGGCGTTGAAATTGGTGACAAAATAAAAGCAAGAGACGGGGAAGGCACAGTGGTTGGTATATTTAGTACCGGTGGAGATGTACATGAATCTGAGATATGGGGAGACGTATCTACCCTACAAAGTGTATTTCGAAGAGAAGGAAATGTGTCGAGTGCTATAGCACGATTAGAAAGTAAGGAAACATTTGATGATTTAAGAATCTATATTGAAAGTTATCCTAATTTAGAACTAAGTGTAGTTACCGAAGATAAATTTTTTGAAGATCAAGCCTCAGGCTCAGAATTAATCAAAGTCTTTGGAGTTGTCGTTGGTTACATAATGGCAATAGGAGCTGTATTTGCTGCTTTAAATACTATGTACAGTGCGGTTTCAACTAGACTGGTTGAAATTGGCACTCTTAGAGCATTAGGCTTTGATGGTCTTACAGTTCTCGCAGCTTTAATGATAGAAGCCTTAATTTTGGCCATGATAGGTGGTCTATTGGGTGCAGGAATCTCTTATCTATTATTTAATGGATATACAGTTTCAACTTTAGCAGGTGGTTCTTTTTCTCAAACTGCCTTTGCTTTTGCGGTTACAGGTGAAGTTATTGAACAAGGATTAACTCTAGCCCTTTTTGTGGGACTCGTGGGAGGTTTATTTCCAGCTTGGAACGCAGCTAGAAGAGACATAACAGAAGCTTTAAGATCGATTTAGGAAAGATCTAATTCGGTATCGCTGAGTAGTAGTCCATTGTTGTCAGCATAAATATAATTCCCAGGTTTAAAGGTTAGACCTCCAAAGGAAATCTCACCTCCTAAAGTTCCTTGATTCTTTTTTTCACTTTTTACAGGCACTGTGCCTAAAGCTTGAACTCCTATATCTAAAGTTTTTACGATATCTATATCTCTTATATATCCATTAATTACAATACCAGACCAGCCATTTTTGACTCCTGCTTCAGCAATCATATCGCCTAATAAAGCAACAGTGTCTATACCATTAGCATCTACCACTAAGATTTTTCCATCTCCAGAACTATTGAGTTGTTCTTTTACAAAAGAATTATCATCTGGACATTTTAATGTCTCAATAGGACCAAAAAACGATTGCCTTCCTCCTAGATTTTTAAGGATAGGCTTTAATGCTTTAGCCTCAGGGTATTTATCTGAGATATCTGGAGTGCTTAGTTTCACGCAGATTCTGCCAGCCTTTCACCTCTGATTAGATTTCCGGGCAAAGCGCCAGTTGCCTCACTGTCTCTAAAAGTGATAACTCCGCTTTTGATGGTAGCTTTATAACCTGAAGATTTTTGGATAATTCTTCTGCTACCTGTAGGCAGATCATGAACCATTTCAGGCTTAAATACTTTCAGGTTGTCATAATCAATGATATTGATATCAGCTAGAAGGCCTTCTTTAATTTCTCCTCTATCGTGCAATCCAAAAGTCTCTGCAGTAGCTTTAGTCTGTTTGTTAACAACGAATTCAACAGGTATTTTTTCTCCTCTTGTTCTATTTTTACTCCAGTGAGCAACATTCCATGTAGGCATGCTAGCATCACAGATAAGACCACAGTGAGCTCCTCCGTCACTTAAACCCGCAACAGAGCTCTCAAACTCAATCATCATTTTATAGAAGTCTAAGTTGTGATTAGGGTAGGGCCCAAAAGGCGCCCAGATAAATGTTTTACCATCATTCTTAAGCATCTCATCATAGGCAACTTCCATTACTTCCCTTCCTTCTGATTCAGCAATACCTGCAATACTTAATTCTCTGGGTGGTTCATAATCTGGAACATGATCCATAGGAAATTGCTGATCAAAAGAGGCAATCAATCTGTAAACCATATGATTTCTATCTACTCCAGGTTCTTCGCTTAGAATTTTTTCTTTGAATTCAGGAGTTCTCATTATTTTTACTTTTTCTTCTAAAGATTTATTGGCTAATTCTGCATAGCTTGGGTGTGATATGAATGGGTGAATAGAAGATTCAAGACTAAACAGCATTCCAGTCGGTCTGCCAGCATATTGAGGTCTAATTTTTACACCTTTAGAAAAATTCTCTTCACAATACCTCCAGACGCTAAAAGGGTCTCCACTTGTTTGGGCATAAGTTAAAGTTCTATCAGATTCTTCTACGAACTCTTTAACCCAGTCTAACTCTATGTCTTTATCCATCCAATCAGAAACTATTTCCAAAGTTCCTTTGCCTAGATCAGCAATAGAATTTGCTATTTTTCTCATCTCTTCAGCACTGGCTTCTGTTCCAGGGACGTACTCTCCAAATTTATCCGTGTGTAAATATGTTCTAGAAGTACTAAATCCTAAAGCTCCTGCTTCTATAGCTTCTTTTGTAATTTTAGCCATTTCTTCCATTTCTTCTTCAGAAGCATCTTCTTTACCTTGGCATTTATCATAGCCCATAACGTAAGATCTAATTGGTCCATGACCAATCATAGCGCCTACGTCCATAACTAATTCTTTCTTTTCTATAGTATCCAAATACTCAGGAAATGTTTCCCATCCCCAATCTATCCCTTCATGTAAAGCAGTTCCGGGTATGTCTTCAACACCTTCCATTAATTGGATTAAAAATTCTTCTGATCCAGGTTTAACTGGAGCAAAACCAACTCCACAATTACCCATAACAACGGTAGTGACTCCATGCCAACATGAAGGAGTTAAGTAGGAATCCCAACAGACTTGACCATCATAATGAGTGTGGATGTCTACCCATCCAGGAGTGACCATTTGGCCTTCTGCGTCTATCTCTTCTTTGCCTTTTTCTTCAACAGAACCAACTTTTGTAATTTTATCTTTATCAATAGCTATGTCACCTATAAAAGGCTTTCCACCGCTACCATCTACTACTAATCCATTTCTAATAACTAAATCATGCATGAGCTTCTCTTTTTTATTGATTTGAAGCTAAATAATAGCTTTTTTTTGATTTTGAGAAAACAAAGTTTCTTGTTAATGTTT